>FWPV01000253.1_pt1 | contig 134411 bp, 121 predicted proteins | sample 2228371 | NCBI WGS metagenome assembly FWPV01 (sample SAMEA103939776, study PRJEB20133) | metagenome | reverse complement strand
GCCCGGCAGAGGCGAGATGGGCGGCCGGCCCCCCGGGAAGGTATGCAGGCCTGCCGCTGTCCCCTTGGGGGACGAAGGATTCCGAGCGGGCCCTTGCCACCGTCTCGTCGGTTCCCTTTCTCCTGAACTCGTAGAGCCACCGACAGGCGTGGCCCTCGAGGCCCTCGAGCCAGCTCCTGAGGAGCACCGTTTCCCCATGCCTCAGGGGCTGCAAGTACTCTATATTTACCTCGCGCCATGGAATGCGGCCTTCGGCCCCGGGGCGCGGGGCCAAGTCTTCTCGGGCGCTCACCCATGCATCCAGGTACACCTCCTGCATCCAATTGAGGTAACTGGCGTTATTGACGTGCCCGTACGCATCGCACTCGCAAAACCTCACGCGGAACTCGCGCTCATGCGCAAACCACATGCCCCTTTCCTCACCGTGCCGGCCCGAGCGTCTCGGTCTCCCCCAGGGACCTCCGTGGGTGGTTGGCAGCAGGGTTACTCCACACCCGCCCCGACTGACACCTTGTATGAATTGCCCATCCTCTCCAGGAGCTGGATCTTCAGCCGATGTTCCCGGTCGACGAAGACGCTCTTCTTTCCTATATCGAAGGCCGCTCCTTCGAGGCGAGGGACGTTGGGATCGGCGTTCATGAGCCTGACCGGCGCCTTGCCCTTACGGCACTCGGCAACGGTGTCGTCGGCGTACGAGATGAGGACCCCACTTCCTGGCAGGTACCTGTCGAATCCCATGGGCTGGCGGTTCTCCACGAGGTAGTAGGTCGTGGGAGACAGGGGTATCTTCACCACGAGTACCTCCGATGACCGATCCCCCAAGGGGCCCAGGGTTGTCTCCTCGGTCTGTCCTGGTCGGATCACCTGGATCTTGGATGGATCTATCCAGTTCATCCTCATCCTCGTCCATGCGCACATCCCTGGCGGGGGATCGTGCCACTTATTGTAGTGACATGACATGGGATCCCAGAGGCCCATGTTCACTATGGCCCCTAGGAATACCTCTCGGAGGGGGCCTGCCCTGGCCTGGAGGTCGTGGTCGTAGAGACAGGGCATGACCCTCTTTCCATCCTTGATGCCTCCCAGGATATGGGCCACATCGTGGAAGAGTGTGCCGAGGTGGGCCTGGAAGGAGAATATGGCCACCCCCCCCTGCACCATCTGTCCGCTTCGGGTCTTCAGGGATTCCTTGAAGCTCCAGCCGAGCATCCCGGGGTATCCGCAAAGCCCGATCATCCCGTATTCCTCCCTTGAGGCGCCGAGGAAGAGGGCCACAAAGGAGTACTTGGAGAGGACCACCTCTTTGTCTGCCGCATCGAGGGAGTCGCGGATCAGATTCAGGACACGGGACTGATCCACTTCGAGATTGCGTGGAGAGATCCTGTAGTGGGATACGGGATGGGGCAGCGTGTACCACCTCTCAGTGACATCTCCCTGAATACAGGCACGGCCGTAAGACATCTCACGCACGTATTCGTCCAGTTCCACGAAGAACCTCCGGTACGCGTACCTCCTCTCCACCCTGGGCCGGACATCCGGGAATTCGACCAAGATGACTATGCCCCGATGGGCCAGGCAGGCGGGGGCCTCATCTCCAGTCGTATGGGGCGGCCTCTGTGCATGCCCACCACGGGGCGCGAGGATGCAGACGACGACGCACAGGACGCCCACCGCCCATCTCCTCAAGGGGCATTGGCGAGAAGATCCCCCTCTCATCGGCCACCCTCCTTCTCTATCCGGCGTCAAAGGCCCGGGCCCCCCAGATCTTCCTGTGCAATCTCCCTCCGACCAGGGATGCCACGAGGGCCTGCAGGAGCCACACGACGATGTCGAACCATTCGACCTCGTAGAGTTCCGAGAGGTGCGCGTTTTCCTCCATGCGGAAGAACTCCGCGATCTCTCTATTTCGGACAGTTATCGTGGCATCGAGGGAAAGGATAGCCGGCAGCTCGTAGACCCCCAAGAAGACGAATACCCCGAACAGGGCATAGAAATTCCTCTTGCTTCGCGGGTCTTGGATCCTGGGGCCGAAGATGGCGAAGAAGGCCAAGCCGACCAAGACGGCCTTCATGAGGTAATCGAAGGCAATGGTGACCCCGAGGATGATCATCTGTCAGCCTTTCCCCCGGATTGACAAACCCCCCCAGGGAAGAGGGCGAGGGGCGTGATGGGCCGCCTTCGTAGCATGACGAGCCAAATGGCCTTGAACGGACGGCCACTTGAACCATCATCTCTCGAGATAGGCCCTCAACCTCTCGAAGTGCGCCCGAAGCTGCCCAGGGAGTCTGTCGCCGAAGCTGGCATAGAATCCTTCGACCTCTTGAATCTCCCTTTTCCACTGTCCTTCGTTGATCTCGAATAGGCCCTCCATGACCTCACTGGAGAGCGACAGCCCATGCAAGTCCATGTCCTGGACGTGAGGGAGCAGGCCTATCGGGGTCTCTCTGGCCGAGACACGCCCCTTGACCCTGTCGACGATCCATTTGATGACCCGGGAGTTCTCCCTAAACCCTGGCCAAATGAACCTCCCCGCCGCGTCCTTCTTGAACCAATTGACCGAGAATATCTTGGGTGGGTTGGCAAGCCGTTTTCCTATGCTGAGCCAGTGAGAGAAGTAGTCAGCCATGTTGTAACCGGTGAAGGGGAGCATGGCCATGGGGTCTCGCCTGACCACTCCCACCTGTCCCACGGCCGCTGTGGTCGTCTCCGACCCGTTGGTGGATGCCTTGAAGACCCCATGCTCCCAATCGAAGGCCTCGCACACCAGGGGAATGGTGTCCGACCTCCTGCCTCCGAAGATGATGGCCGAGACCGGGACACCGGCGGGGTTGTCGAACTGATCGGAGAGGGTGGGGCAGTTGTAAAGGGAGACAGTGAAGCGCGAATTGGGATGGGCCGCGAACTTGCTGGTTGCAGGATCGTAAAGGTTTCCCTGCCAGTCCAGGACCCTGGAAGGTGGCTCGTCGCTCAGTCCCTCCCACCATGGGGCGTTGGTCTCCAGGTCCAGTGCGGTGTTGGTGAAGAGGGTCGGGTACCACCGATCGTTCTCGAGGGTCCTCATCATGTTGGGGTTTGTCTTGTACGAGGTCCCCGGGGCCACCCCGAAGAAACCCAACTCTGGGTTTATGGCGTAGAGCCTGCCGTCCGGCCCGATGTTGATCCAGGCGATATCGTCCCCCAGGGTGTGGACCTTGTAACCCTCGAGCACAGGCTCGATCATGGCCAGATTGGTCTTCCCGCACGCCGACGGAAAGGCGCCCAATATGTAAGTGATCTCGCCCTCAGGGTCCTCGATCCCCATGATGATCATGTGCTCGGCCAGCCATCCCTCCTCACGACCAAGATAGGAGGCGATCCTCAGGGAGAAGCACTTCTTTCCCAACAGGGCGTTTCCGCCGTACCCGGATCCGATGCTCATGACCAGGTTGTCCTGGGGGAAGTGCATGATGAACCTCTTCTTCGGGTCCAGCTCCCCTATGGAGTGCAGCCCCCTGACGAAGTCCTCCGAGGACCCTATCCTCTTGAGCGTCTCCTCCCCTGCCCTGGTCATGATACACATGCTCACCACCACGTAGATGGAGTCAGTTATCTGGATGCAAGGCTTGGCGTAAGGGGACTGCGGGTGCCCCATCATGTAAGGTATTACGTAGAGGGTCCTTCCGCGCATGCACCCGTCGAAGAGCCCACGCAGCATATCCTTGGCTTGGCTTGGCTCCATCCAGTTGTTGTTGGGTCCTGAATCCTCCTTCCTGGGCAGGCACACGAAGGTCGACTGCTCTGTTCGCGCCACGTCCGAAGGGTGGCTCCTGTGGAGGAAGGAGTTGGGGAAGGCTTTGGGGTTCAGCTCCAGGAAGGTCTTGTGGGGGCCGGTCATCTCATGTTTGATGCCTTGCTCCACGAGTCTCTCGATCTCTTCCCGCTGGCCAGTGACCCAATGGACCCTGTCCGGCTTGGTAAGCCTCGTCTGCTCCTCCACCCAAAGCTCAACAGCACTCGACATGACCACATCCCTCCTCGTGGGATCCTTAACATCTCCCCAGGACTGCGCCTGCCCGCACATCTCCACGACCGCGGCCCCGGTGGCCCCTCTGCCTCTGCGGATCCAGCCCGGCGGACTCCCACCTGGAAGGGGACGCCGTAGTGACTGGGGGATCACTACTGGAGGGCCTTGACCATCGCTTCCCGAGTCCGATCCGTCGTTGTCCCATGTCCCCGTGTCTGGGAGGGCCGAAACGGTCTGTCGGCCCGTCACCCCTCGGGTTCCTCTGGGGTCGCCTCGTGTGTCAACCTCGCCTTGGCCTCCAGGCGACGAAAATCCTCGTCTATCCGCCGCTGGATCTCGGCTATGGTCTGGTCGCTGAGGTGGCGAAATCGCCCTTGCCTCTTGAGGTACTCCATGACGGGCTTCTGCTTGGGAGGTTTCGGGACCAGCCGATACTGTCCCCTCTCCACCTCGTACAAGGGGAAGATACGCGTCTGCACGGCCAACTTCCCCAACTCGATGCTCTCCTCGGGCTGGCTCCTCCAGCCGGTAGGGCATACCGAGAGGATGTGGACATAGGCAGGACCTTCCACCAGCGCTGCCTTCTGCACCTTCCTCAAGAGGTCCCAGGGGTAACTCGGACATGCCGTGGCCACGTAAGGTATGTTATGGGCCGCGGCGATCTCCGGCATGTTCTTCTTCCAGGTGGCCTGACCCGATGACAGGCGGCCCGGCGGGGAGGTGGTCGTCATGGCCCCGTAAGGGGTGGAGCTGGATCTCTGGATCCCGGTGTTCATGTAGGCCTCGTTGTCCAGGCAGATGTAGACCATGTCGTGGCCTCGCTCCAAGGCCCCGGACAAGGCCTGGAGGCCTATGTCTGCCGTGCCGCCGTCGCCTGCCACTGCCACGCAATGGATCTGTCTGCGGGCGATCCTGCCCTTCCTCATCATGGCCTTGAGCCCGGCCTCCGCCCCAGAGCAGACCGCCGCGGCGTTCTCGAAGGCGACGTGGATATATGGCACCACCCAGGAGGTGGTAGGAAGGGGGGAGGAGACTATCTCCATACAGCCAGTGGCGTTGGCCACCACCGTATCAGGGCCCAGGGCCTTCAAGGCCAGGCGAAGGGCCAGGACCTCGGCGCACCCCTGGCAAGCGCGATGACCAGGGGCGAGATACTCTTCCAGTGGGACATTCTTGGGTCCGTATGCGATGATCTCTGCCATTTCCACTCCTCGCTCGTGTTGCGTCGCCCAAGGGGCCCTGACTTTCCTTTGCCCGCAGTCAGTGGCTGTTCAAGGGACAAAGACCCACAAACACCTGGCTGCGCACAGCCGACACGCATCAGCCGCGCACGCCGTAAATCTCGTATCGCTCCTGGCGATCCACCTCAGCCCTTTGCCATGCCAGATCGACCATCTTCTCGAAGTCCTCGGGGGAGACGTCGCGTCCTGCCAGCCCGCCGATGAAGTCCACCACCTTGGGCCTACTGGGCTCACCGTACAGGGCTGCCCTCACCTCGGCCGAGACCGGTCCGCCCACTCCACCGAAGGAGATGGCCCGGTCGAAGACGACCAGGAGGCTGGCCCCTGACACGGCCTGCCTGAAGGCGTCAAAGGGGAAGGGCCTCCAGAGCCTCAGCTTCACTGCACCCACGGCCTTTCCCTTTTCCCTCATGCGATCCACGGCCTCTGACGCGGTCTCGCCCAAGGCCCCCATGGTCAGGAGCAAGACCTCTGCCCCCTCGGCGCGGTAAGTCTCCACGGGCCTGTAAGCGCGCCCCGTGAGCCTAGCCCACTCCTCCCATCCCTGAAGGATCACCGGCATCGCCTGTTTGAGGGCCTCGTCCTGGGCCTTCTTGGCCTCGGTGAAGAGTTCGGGCACGGCAAATGCCCCCATGGTCACGGGCTTGTCCGGGTGGAGGCGATGGATGGGCTGGAATGGGGGGAGATACCTCCTGACCAGCTCCTCGGAGACCATCTCCACGGGTTCGATCATGTGGCTGAGTATGAACCCATCCATGTGGATCATGACCGGCATGAGGACCCCGCGGTCCTCGCCTATCCTGAACCCTATGAGGACATGGTCGAAGGCCTCCTGGCCGTTCTCCACGAAGATCTGGATCCAGCCGCAGTCCCTGACGCTCATGGCGTCCGAGTGGTCGTTCCATATGCTGAGAGGCGCGGAAAGCGAGCGGTTCACAGCGGCCATGACGATGGGCAACCTCAATGAGGCGGCGATGAATACCACCTCGTTCATCAGGGCCAACCCCTGGGAACTGGTGGAGGTGAAGGTCCTGGCACCGGCAGCCGAGGAACCGATGCATACGCTCATGGCCGAGTGCTCGGACTCCACCGGGACGAACTCCGCGTCCAGCTTGCCCGCGGCGACCATCTCGGCCAGGTGCTCCACGATATGGGTCTGTGGGGTGATGGGATATGCCGCCACCACATCCACGTCAGCGAGCCCGACGGCCTCGGCCACCGCTATGGAGACCTCCATTCCGATGCGTCTTCCCATCACGCCTCCTCCTCCACCATGGCGATGCACTTCACAGGGCACTCATGGGCGCAGATACCGCAACCCTTGCAGTAGAAAAGGTCGGGCAGATAGAAACCCTCAGCCGTCCTGCTTATGGCTGCATCCGGGCAGAACATGAAACACAAGGAGCACTTGGTGCAGCGCGAGGTGTCCACCACGGGGTGAGCGCCTGTGCGCCAGTCCCCTGTGCGGTACGAACGCGCATTGCCTGGCTCCACGATCACGCATCCAGGCTCGAGCTCGGTCCAGTTGATCTCCCCTATGGGCTTTGCCATGTCTTACCCCCAATTGCCGATGGCATATGACCGAGGGGGGCACCCCAGTGCCCATCCCCTCGCCCCTGACCTCTCAGATGGAATCGTAGGCGCGCTTCATGGCCAGGAGGTTTCGTTCGCCGAGTCTTCCGAAGCGCTCCTGAACGGGCTCCGCGAGGGATTCCATGCTCACCACCCCAGTGGCCTTGACCAGGGCGCCGATCATGGTGGTGTTGGTGATGGGGCGCCCGAGGACCTCCCTGGCGATGCTGCTGGCATCTATGAGGTAGAGCCGCTGGGAGGGCTTGAGGCGCTTGGCGAACCCGAGGCCGTCTCCAGTGGCATTTGCCACCACTATCCCTTGGGACTTCAACCCCTCCTCCACCGCAACCAACTCCAGCAATGAAGGGTCGAGCACGACCACTACGTCCGGCTCATAGACCTTGGAGCGCACCCTGATGGGGCGATCGCTGACCCTGGCGAAGGCGACCACAGGGGCCCCCCTGCGCTCGGGTCCGAAGCTGGGGAAGGCCTGGGCGTACTTCCCCTCTGAGATCGCAGCCAGTGCCAGGAGCTCCGCCGTGGTCACCGCCCCCTGACCTCCACGACCGTGGATCCTGAACTCTTTCATGAAATGTCCCCTCGGTACAAGAGATCCGGGAGGCCTCCGAAAGAAGGCCTCTCAGGTGAGTCCATGATATCTCAATCCTCCCCCCAAGGCCAGCGCCGCATCCAGGACTGGAGGAGTGTTCGTAATGCGTGACAGCGTCTCGCATCGCAACAAGCCTACGAGGCGCCCCCGGCGTTGTCAAGGGTGTTCGGCTAGGCGTGGGCGGTCCTGGGCGCCCCACCGGACCAAGGGCCCCCTGCCAGGGGATCGGGGGGGGAGGTGACAGGTCGCATCTCTCTGGACAGGGCAATGGGGAGCTGGTAAATTTACTGGGCCCGGAAGATGGACGAAACGGGCCTCTTCGGAGGCAGGGGTGGCACTCCATGGGAGCGGCTGCGGAATCGAGGGGAGGTGCTTGTGATGGAGAGGAGATTTGGTGAGCTGGATCCGCCGAGACGTGTGCTCATGGGCCCCGGGCCCAATGACGTCCCTCCTAGGGTGCTCAGGGCCCTTTCTGCCCCTCCGCTGGGATACATGGATCCGGCCTTCCTACGGATCATGGACGAGACGCAGGAGTTGCTGAGGTTCGTCTTCAGGACAGAGAACCAGCTGACCTTGCCCGTGTCGGGCACTGGGACAGCGGGCATGGATACCTGTTTTGTCAACCTCGTGGAGCCTGGTGACCGGGTAGTCGTGGGCGTCAACGGCTTCTTCGGGGCCCGTATGGTGGACAATGCCAGGAGACTGGGGGCCGATGTGGTGGTGGTGGAGGCCCCATGGGGCGAGGCCCTCTCGCCCAAGGAGATGGGGACCGCCATCGAGAAGGGACGCACCAAGGTCGTGGCGGTTGTCCATGCGGAGACCTCTACAGGTGTGTTGCAGCCTTTGGAGGAGATCGGGGAGTTGGCGCACCGGGCCGGGGCCCTGTTCCTGGTGGACACGGTCACCTCCCTGGGGGGGATGGAGGTGAGGGTCGATGACTGGGGCATCGATGCCACCTTCAGCGCGTCCCAGAAGTGCCTTGGCTGCCCTCCAGGCCTTTCGCCCGTCAGCATGGGTGGCAGGGCCATCGAGGCCATTGAGAGCCGTAAGTCCAAGGTGCCCAGCTTCTACCTGGACATGGGGATGGTGAAGAAGTACTGGGGCAGCGAGCGGCTCTACCATCACACCGCCCCCATAAACATGGTGTACGGGCTCAGGGAGGGGCTCAGGTTGGTGCAGGAGGAGGGGCTGGAGGGCAGATTTCGAAGACACCTAAACAACCACCTGGCCTTGGTGGCCGGACTCGAGGCCCTGGGGCTCCAGATGCACGTGGCACAGGGCCTGCGGCTCCCATCCCTCAACACGGTTCGGGTCCCGGATGGGGTCGACGATCTCCGGGTAAGAAGGACGCTCCTGGAGGACTTCCAGATCGAGATCGGCGCGGCCCTCGGGGAGCTGCGGGGAAAGGTATGGCGGGTCGGCCTCATGGGTCATTCCTCCCTGCCCAGGAACGTCCTTTATTTCCTGGGGGCCCTGGGGTCGGTGCTCAAGGCCGCCGGGGTTTCCCGCGACGCGGGGGCTGGGGTGGTGGCTGCCACAGAGCGGTATTCCTCCCTGGTCTGAGCCCCAAGGGAACCCCCTGTGCAGTGGGGGGGTGCGTGCCTTTCCACTGCATGCCCACAGGGGGCATTCTTTCTGACCATCGAGGTCCCTGAAACATCCCGTGGGTTTCGACAAAGAGAAGATAAAGGATCTCCCGAGGCTTCCCGGGGTCTACCTCATGAAGGACCTACACGGCCGGGTCCTGTACGTGGGCAAGGCCAAGGACCTGAGGGCGAGAGTCCGTTCCTACTTCAGACAGCGGGGCGACGGGCGTCACGCCGTGAGGTTTCTGGTCCAGCACGTCGAGGAGATAGAGGTCGTGGTGACGAGGACCGAGAAGGAGGCCCTGGTCCTCGAGGGCACCTTCATCAAGAGGCACAGGCCTCGATACAACGTGGCCTTCCGCGACGACAAGAGCTACTTCCATCTGCGAATCGACAAGGGGCACCCCTTTCCGCGGGTGAGCCTGGTGCGCCGGCCTCAACGCGATGGGGCCATGTATTTCGGCCCTTACACGTCGAGCAGGTCGGTCCGGCAGACACTGCGCCTGCTGCAAAGACACATGGGCCTTCGGACATGCAAGGAGCCCCAGTTCCGGCTGGCGAACCGGACCTGCTTGAACTACCAGATGGGGCGCTGCGCAGGGGTATGCCGGGGGCAGGTGAGCGAGGAGGAGTATGCCGCCAGGGTCAGAGACGCCGTTCTCTTCCTTCAGGGCAGATCCAAGGAGCTCCTGGAAAGGCTGAGACGCAGGATGAAGGAGGCCTCCGAGGGGTTGCGGTTCGAGGAGGCCGCCCGCATCAGGGACCAGATCCGGGCAGTGGAGCGGACCATCGAGGGACAGAGGGTCGTCACCCCCCTGGGCAAGGACCGCGATGTGTTGGGCCTTCATCGAGCAGGGCAGCGGGTCACGGTAGCCGTACTGCAGGTGAGGGAAGGAAAGGTCATGGAGGGCCTGAGGTTCACAGGTAAGAACCCTTTTCTCGAGGACGACGAGATAGTGTCATCGTTCCTCAAGCAGTTCTATGCCTCGGGCAGGGAGATACCACCGGAGGTCCTTGTACCGACCCCCTTGAGGGGAGAAGGGGCGCTGCTCGAGCAATGGATGGGGGAGACGGCCGGGAGGAGGGTCAGGATCCGTTGCCCGCAAAGGGGAGAGGCCAGGGAGCTGTTGGAGATGGCCAGGGAAAACGCTGAGCTGGCAGTGGCCCGGCAAGGGGAGGTCCAGGAGGATGCATCACTCCTCATGGCCCGACGTCTCCAGCTCAGGGGAGCCCCGCGCATCATCGAGGGGTTCGACATCTCGACCTTGGGTGGCGAGGGCGGCGTCGGCGCCGCAGTGCGCTTGGTGGGGGGGAGGCCCTGCAAGGAGGCATACAGGTCTTACAACGTCCGCACGGTGCCCGGTATGGACGACTACGCCATGATGCACGAGCTCCTCCAGAGGCACTTGAGCCGGAGGAAGGAGGAGGGGGATCTACCGGATCTCTTGGTCGTGGATGGTGGTAAGGGGCAGTTGGGGGTGGCCCGCGCCGTCATAGCGGAGCTCGGTCTGGAAGGGATGGAGGCAGTGGCCCTGGCCAAGGGAAGGAAGGGGAAATCCGGGGAGGCGGCGGACGATCGGGTCTTCATCCCAGGCCACAGGGATGCCCTGTCCCTGAGGACCGAGCCCGCGGTGCTGAAGCTCCTCCAGCGAGTGAGGGACGAGGCGCACAGGTTCGCCATCACGCGCCACAGGAGGGGGAGGCTTCGGAGGAGGACCTCCTCCGTGCTGGACAGGATCCCGGGGGTGGGGCCTCAGAGAAAGAGGGCGCTGCTGAGGCATCTCGGTAGCCTCAACGGTGTGAAGGGGGCGTCCGTGGAGGAACTGACCAAGGTGCCTGGGATCTCTCGAGGGCTTGCTCAGGTCATCTTCGATTCCCTGCACCTCGCAGGTGCCACAGGGGAGGTGGAAACGGAGAGGGACTAGGGGGCGGGCAGCCCGATACAGGGTCGCTCATCCTCAAGGCCACGGTTCGGGCATCTTGATGGCGGCAGGGACTTGGTACTTCTCCTGCACCAGTTTGTGATCTCTGAAGCCCACTGCCTCCCGATGGATGATGAGATAGCGGAGGGACCGAAGGGCGTCTTCCCTCAACCTGTTATGGAGCTCCACCTCATCCCGGTAACGGTCCAGGAGTTCACGAGGAGGGTCGTCCTTCGGGGCACTGGCCAGGGTCCTGCGCAGTTCCTCTATGCGCCCCCTGGATTCCTTGAGCTTTTCCATGGCGCGCTCCAGGCGTTCCCCGGTGTTCCCCAAGGCCTCGGCGATCTCTTGGAGGATCTCTCCCTCAAGGCCAGCGTGCTCCCTGAGGACCTTTCTAGTGCGGATCTCGTCCATGAACCTGACCGGATTGGTCCTTGCCCAGCCGTCTGGACAGCTCTGCGCAGACCCGTCTGACCTCCCGGCTTAGGGCCGCTATGCCTTCCTGACCCATCCTGGCGGTGGGGGCGGAGACGCTGATGGCGTATTCCGGGTGGTCCGTGTAGTCGAAGACAGGGGCGGCCACGCAGTAAAGGCCTGTGACCATCTCCTCCCTGTCCACGGCGTAGCCGAGCCGCCGCACCTCTTGGAGTTCCTTCAAGAGCTCCTGCGGATCGGTCTTGGTCCTTGGGGTCAGGGGTTTCAGGGGCGTGGCCTTGAGGAAGGCCAGGACCTCGGCCTCAGGACGGAATGCGAGGATGGCCTTGCCCAGGGCGGAGCAGTACGCAGGGACACGGGCGCCAATGGCCAGGTCCATCAAGAGGACCTCCCGGCTCTTCACCTTGTCGATGTATATGATCTCCTTGCCGTCCCAATGGCCGAGGTTCACGGTCTCATTGGAGAGATTGGCCAATTCCTCCAGGAAGGGGCGGGCGACCTGCCGAATCCCGATGGCGTTGACCGTGGCCATCCCCAGTTCGAAGAGCCTGAAAGAGAGTCGGTACCGGGACGACGGCTCCTGCACCACGTATCCCAGATCCCTGAGGGTGGCCAGGAAACGGTGGCTGGCACTCCTGTGCATCCGCAGATGAGATGCCACCTCGGAGACGGAAAGGGGCCCCTGCCGGGCCAGGAGCTCGAGGACCCTGACCCCTCTTTCCAAAGAGGCCACCTTGTAGTAAGCCTTCTTGCGCATGTCCGTTCCGTGTTCGAGATCTGTGACTGCGTCTTGCAATTCAGGATTATCCGCGTTGAGCGTGCACATTGTCAATGGTCGGGCGCAACGGGTCAGTCAGGCCTTGCCACAAAGGGCCTGTGTCCCGAAGACCGGGCCCTTGGCCGACCAAGGGAGGGACATGGGGCTTCTGCCAGCAATCGAGGGGTTACAGGAGACGGGTTTTCTCTTGACAGGGCCCTTGAGATGAGCTAAAAGTTCGATTCATTACGCATGACGTGGTCACAAATGACGAGACGGAGGCCACAGAAATCGCATGCTCCCCTCTCAGGCCGAGGACGACAATGGCCCTTGACATCAAGTGAGGAGTCCGTTCAAAGTGATCTCACGGGGCTTCCCGAAGTCCTCCTGGCCGCTTGCGTCGAGAGAAGGAAGGTTCGATGTTCACGATCCCCTATAACAGCACGCTCTTTGTCGTCGTCGCCTTGGTCCTCGGCCTCATAGGATTCGTCATCTATGGATTGATCAAGGGGTTCGAGGACATATTCCGCGACCAGTACGACAAGTGAGTCGGTCCCAGGGGGCCATGGGGTCTCCCCCGGGGAGGCACGGGATTCCCATGGGGCTCGTGCCGGCGAGGGCAAGCGCCGGCTCATACCGGGTGTCAGCGAGCCCGTGCCTTGCATGGGGCTTGCCGTGAGTTGGGGTAGGTCCTCTTCGGTGGGACCTCAAAACTGACAGGAGGGATCCATGGGCACGAAGGAGAACAAAGGGGTCGGTGAGGAGCGGAAGACGTCCAGGCGCAAGTTTCTCAAGGCCGCGGCCGTGGCAGGGGGCGCTGCGGGGGTCGTTGGGTTTCCTGGTGTGATGAGGGTCTCGGCCCAGCAGCCCATCAAGCTCAAGATGCAGACCGCTTGGGACGCCGGGACAGTCGGGTTCGAGGAGTTCAAGAAGTTCTGCAAACTGGTGGGGGAGATGAGCGAGGGGAAGCTCATCGTGGAGGGCTTCCCAGCCGGGGCCATTGTCGGGACCTTCGAGATGTTCGACGCGGTGAAGGCGGGCGTCTTCGACGCCTATCATTCCTTCGACGTGTATTGGCCCGGGAAGGTCCCGGCCTGCACATTTCTTTCGTCCTATCCCTTCGGGATGGACCGGCCCGAGCAGTGGGAGACGTGGTACGAGTCCCTCGGCGGAAAGGAGATCGCCAGGGAGGCTTACGGCCAGCACAATCTCTATTACGTAGGTCCCATTCAGCACGATGACAACCTGATCCATTCCAAGGTCCCCATCCGTTCCTTCGAGGAGTTCAAGGGAAAGAAGATCCGCTACCCCGGCGGCATCATAGCGGATATCTACAAGGCAGCCGGTGTCTCCACGGTGCTCCTTCCCGGAGGAGAGGTCTACCCTGCCCTGGAGAAGGGGGTCATCGACGCCTCGGATTTCGTGGGCGCGGCCGTGAACTACAACCTAGGCTTCGGCGAGATCGCCAAGTACATCGTGATGGGGCCCCCGTCCACGCCTTGCCTTCACCAGCCTGTTGACCTGATGAGCATAGAGGTCAACATGAACGTATGGAAGAAGATCCCCAAGCATCTCCAGCAGCTCTTCGAGATGGCCGTGAAACAGCACTCCTGGGACCAGTACACGGCCATACAGAAGGCGGATATCGAGGCCTTCGAGAAGTTCCAGAAGGAGCAGAAGGTGGAGGTCATCCGCCTGAAGGAAGAGGACATCGTGAAGTTCAGGAGGTTCGCCCCCAAGCTATGGGTCGAGTGGGCGAAGAAGCACCCCTTGGCCATGAAGGCCTTCAAGTCCCAGTGGGAGTACATGAAGTCCGTGAAGATCGGGTACTACACGGACAAGGACCTGGTGGACCCGGAAGGCAGGAAGCTGGAGATCTGACCTCGGGGCTCATGGGGGGAGGGGCCCGGAGGCCCCGCCCCCGGTTTGCCAGACAGCGACGGGTGTATGCGCCTGCTCGATAAGTCCCGAAAAGGCCTTTTCGGGCGTTGCGGCGAGGGCTGGCCACGAGACTCGGCCGAGAAGTGCAGGACCCAGGATCCGTCCTGTTCCTTGGGGGGCCTTTATCGGCGGCCTCCATCGCCTCAATCCTGGTCCGGAAGGGCCAGGACCTCTTGGCGCCCCGTTGGGGCTGGGGAGGACGAGAAATATCTTTGGGCACTGACGAAGGAACCGGGTTGCGTCGCCATGCGTTGTCCAACGCCGCCCGAACGGGGCGAGACCGTCAGGGTCCTGGGGGATAGGAGATGACCGGGCTGCGAAAGTTCATGATGGCCGTGGACAAGACCAATATGTTCATGGGGAAGATGATGGTCGGGGTGACCCTCCTGGCGGTGAGCGTCATCACCTTCGAGGTGGTGATGCGCTATGTCTTCAACGCCCCCACCAACTGGGGCCACGAGAGCATGACGCTGCTGTTCGCCATCTTCTACGTGGCCGCCGGGGGGTATGCGCATTACTACCGCGCCCACGTCAGGGTGGATGTCTACTATTCCACCCGTAGCGAGAGGACTAGGGCCTACCTGGACCTTTTCACATCCATCTTCTTCTTCCTGTTCACCACGGTGTTCATCTACACGTCCTGGAACTTCTACTGGAGCTCCCAGACCATGGAGGCAGGGGCCCAGGTGTTCGGCATCAACGTCCCGGGGGAGCGCTCCTTCACCGACTGGGGGCCTGCTTACTACCCCATCAAGTTCATGATGCCTTTAGGCGGGGTCCTCTTGCTCCTCCAGGGCGTTGTCTGGTTCATTCGTGACCTCCACATGGCGTTGACCGGGAGAAAGATGTGATGAGCATCGAGCTGATCACCGTCCTCATGTTCGGATCCATGATGTTCTTGTTGATGCTGGGGCTTCCAGTGGCATTCTCCTGTGGCACGGTTGGGGTGATATTCACGGCACTTCTCCAGGGTCCGGCCGCTGTGAACATAGTCCCCACCCGCATCTTCGGGCTCATGGTCAACTACCTGCTGGCTGCCATCCCGTTGTTCATCTTCATGGCGTGCATCCTGGAGCGGGGAGGGCTTATCGCGGATATCTACGAGATGGTCTATCAATGGTTCGGTGGTCTCAAAGGGGGGGTTGCGAGCGCCTCGGTCATGGCCTGCACCATGATGGCCGCCATGGTAGGGGTCATAGGGGCCAGCGAGGTGACCATGGGGGTGATCGCGCTTCCCGAGATGCTCAAGAGGCGCTACGACAAGTTCATCGCCACGGGCTCCATCCTCGCCGGGGGTACTCTGGGCATCCTCATTCCGCCAAGCGTCATGCTCATCGTCTACGGGATGGTGGACAATAGCTCCATAGGACAGCTGTATGCTGGGGCCTTCCTCCCCGGGTTCCTCCTGGCGGGCCTCTACATCCTCTACATAAGCATGCGCTGCTACATTAACCCCATCATGGGTCCTCCCATACCTCCTGAGGACAGAATGCCCCTGGGCCGGCGCATAAGGCTGCTGTTCCCCATCATCCCCGCGGCCGTCCTGGTCTTTCTGGTCCTGGGGACCATATTCGTCGGTATCGCAGCCCCCACCGAGGCCGCTGGGGTGGGCGCCGCTGGGGCGATCCTGATCACCTTCATCCAAGGGAAACTGAGGTGGAAGGGGATCGTCGAGGCTTGCGAGAACACCCTCAAGTCGAGCGCCATGGTCCTCTGGACCATGTTCGGGGCCAATATATTCGTGGCCCTTTACATCATGGTGGGAGGGGGCAAGTTCGTCACCCAGGTCTTGGTGGGGTCGGGCCTCGGCAAGTGGGTGATCCTCTGGATCATGCAGGCGATCCTGATATTCCTGGGGGCCTTCATAGACTGGGTGGGGATCATCATGCTGTGCGTCCCGCTCTTTGGCCCCATCATACGGGAGCTGGGCTTTGACCCCATATGGTTCGGTGTGCTCTTCGCGGTGAATCTGCAGATGTCGTTCCTCTCCCCGCCGTTTGGTTATGCCCTGTTCTATCTCAAGGGGGTGGCGCCCAAGGAGATCTCCACTACGGACATCTGGAAGGGGGCCGCCCCATTTCTGGGGCTGCAGTTCATAGGACTGGTCCTGTGCATGCTCTTCCCGCAGATCATCATGGCCGTCCCGACATGGCTCTTTCGCGGGCAGTGAAGGGAAGGGCCTTCGCCCTTTCCAACGAGACCCTTCAGGGGCGGGGCATTGTCCATGGGCCTTGCGGCTGTGGGGGTGCCCCTACCTCGACGCGGCTGTGACCCGATGAGAGGCGGCCAAGGGACTCATGAGGGCCAGGTCTACCGAACGCCCAAAGGGCTACTGCTCATCTTCTACTGCCTGATCACGGCCTGGACCGTCGTCTCCATCGTGTTCATAGGGGGCAAGACCGTGGAGGCCGGAGGCGGGGACCTCATCTGGCTGGGGATGATCGCCTTCGTGCTAGGCTTCACCTGGTATTTCTCCCTGGGGGTCTTCTACAGGATCCGGATGGGGCCCGATGGAGAGATGGTGTTGAAGAGCTTCCGCAGGGTCCTGACCACTCACCCCATGGAGATCGAGGCAGTGGAAGGGCCCTTTCTCCCGGTGGGGTTCGTGAGATTCAAGCTCCCCGGAGAGAGGGCGTATCTCATGTGCATCCTCACCGACCCTGTCCTTCGGGGCATCCTCAAGCGGATCGGGGAGATGAACCTGGAGGTCAAGTTCAAGACGAGGTGACCCGTTTCACGGGTCGAAGCGGGTTGCCGGTGCCCAGGGGCCCGAAGGGAGATGGGATCTGGTGGAGATGCCCGGCCCTGGGCGAGTCGTCACAAAGGACAAATGGCCCCTGACAACGATCAGTCCACCTGCTTCGCGTGGTGTGCGAGGCGAAGCAGGGCATGTGCTGAGCATGTTTGGAGAGGAGGGCTCCATGCGTATAGCCTTGTTCGGACAGGCGGCATTCGGGGAGAAGGTCTTGCAGAGGCTCATCGAGCGCAAGGAGGAGGTGGTTGCCCTCTACACCCCGCCGGATGAGACCGGGGCCGTTACACCGATCAAGGGGCTGGCGGAGGAGGCCGGGATCCCGGTCTTCCAGCCCAAGGACATGAGAGGCGCAGATGTGTTGGAGCAGTACAAGGGGCTCAGGCCCGAGCTCAACGTCCTCGCCTTCGTCACGGAGATCATACCGGGTGCGATCCTCAATTACCCTGCCCTCGGTTCCATAGAGTATCACCCCTCCCTGCTACCGAGGCATCGGGGGAGGAGCGCCATCAACTGGGCGGTGATCCAAGGGGAGACGAAGACCGGCCTGACCATATTCTGGGTGGACGAGGGTGTGGACACAGGCCCCATACTCCTCCAGAAGGAGGTGGAGATCGACCCGGACGACACCACCGGCTCCTTGTACTTCGGGAAGCTCTTCCCCATGGGGGTAGATGCCCTCATGGAGGCCCTGGACTTGATCAAGGGGGGAAGGGCCCCCCGTATCCCCCAAGACGAGTCCCAGGCCACCTACGAACCGCCGTGCGGCGATGGTCACGCGCGGATCCCATGGTCCAGGCCCCTGGCCGAGCTCTACAACCTGATCCGGGGGTGTGACCCGCAGCCCGGGGCATTCGCCTTTCACAAGGGCAAGAAAATACGATTCTTCGCGGCGAGGGCCCTTCCCAATGCCGTCTCCGACTCGAGGTTCCGGCCAGGGGAGGTGGCGGGGGTCAGCGATCAGGGGATACTGATCGCGGCTGCGGGTGGCGCATTGCTGGTGCAGAAGGTGCGCCCAGAGGGCGAGGGGAAGATGGACGCCTTGGAATTCGCCCGCAAGGCCGGGATCGGGAGGGCCACCTTCTTCGACTGAGGAGTGGCTTGTGGTACAACAGGCCCCTCAGGAGGATCCATGACCGTTGCTACGCGAAACGATCTGCTGGGATGACCCGGATCCTGTTGTCGACCGCCTCGACCCCCTTCACGGCACGGACCACCTCCTCGGCCCGGGTCCTGGTCATCTCGCTGCCCACATAACCGGTGAGTTCCACATGTCCCGGCTCGGGTACGGCCACCGAGATCGCCCAAGGCTGCCCGTAAGTCAGGTCCGCCTCCAGGACGGCGGCCTCCGCCCTGTGAAGCAAGGCCATGCACTCTATGGACCTGAGGGCGTCGACAGAACATGCCTGGATCACTTGGGACCTTGCCAGGTTCACCACCGTGTCCACTGCGAGCTCAACGGTGATCTTGTCCGTGTTGAGCACGATGTCATAGAGTCCAGGATCGTCCCAATCGACCCCGAAGGCGAACCTGATGAAGGCGCCTCTTTCGTGATCGCTTCGGTCCACTGCATCGGCCGCGGCCTCCTCGTGATACCCCCTGGCTACCAGGTTCTGGATGCGCCTCTGGCGCGAGGCGGTCACGCGCACATTGAGTGCACAGTTGAAGGATCTCAAGAGGATCTGGCTTCCCCTCCCCAAGAACACCGCATCGCCTCTCCTGGCGAGCTCGTAGACCACGGAGCTCAGGCGTTCCAGTTGCACGGTCGGCTTCTGGGAGAAGAGCCTGCGAAAGAGGGACGGGACCTTTTCATCCACATCCCTGACGCTCTCAAGGAAGCCCATCTCCCGTGCGGCCTGCTCGATGGCGTCGGTATCGTAGAGATTGTACCCCAGTCGATCTGCTACCTTCCTGGCGATCTCGGTGCCGCCACTGCCCAGTTTTCTGGAAAACGCGATGAAGCTCATGAAGGCCTCCTCTCTCGATACTCGGGGTCATGAAGAAGCGCCCTGATGACGGTCCCTTCTCACCCAGTGTCCTTCAGGGAGGCTGGAGCCCTGGTGTTGACATACGATATTGTCCTCGACGAATCCCGGGCCGTCAAGGACCACCGAGAGACTGTCCCAGGCCGACTCCTCCACCTCCACCTGGATGCTGTCGCCGAACCAGGGTGGATCCTCTACCGTGAAGGTGACGGTCCAAGAGGGACTGTACCAATCCCTGTGAATCGTCACATGGGCCTTGTGGATGTTCCATTGGCCTCGCGTCCTTATCCAGCCCTCGGCCAGCCACTCCAGGAGGGCAGAGGTGGCCTCGGATATCACTCGTCGGGCCGTTTCCTCCCCAGCCATGAAGGAACGTGGACCGTGGGATGCGCCCCCCTCCTGGCTAGGTCCTGGTTCGCGTGCCATGCCTTGTCCCCCTGCCTGGGATCCCGGGGCTATCGCCCTTTAACCGATATCCGTGACGTTGTCACAGATATTAAATCGATAGGCCATCCACGGGCCGATGTCAAGGAGGAGTTGGGTCCAAAAATTTCCTTGACATTCAAAGGACGGTCCCATAAGCTTTATTGCTATGCATGACATCGTCACAAATTGTGAACAAGGCACTGTCAGTTCTCCCCGGAGTGCCATGCGACCAACGCGTGGCATCTCGCCGGCCGTTGCCCAGGGGAGCCCCCCTCCTCCTGCGGGGAGGGGTCTCAAACCGGTCCATGCATGCAGAAGCGATCGGGCGCCCATACTGGGGCAGCAGGCAGTCCAGCGTTTCGCGGCACCGCGTTTGTGCGAGGTAGGGTGTCGTGTGTGGGCAGTCCATACGGTAGACAGAAGGAGAGGGAGATGGCCCGTCTATACGAATATCAGGGCAAGGAGCTCTTAAAACAGGAGGGGATCCCGGTCCCGAAAGGCTCGGTGTGCGCCTCTAAGGAGGAGGCCAAGGAGATGGCCAGGAAGATCGGGGGGCCTGTGGCCATCAAGGTCCAGATCTGGGCCGGGGGGCGAGGCAAGGCCGGGGCCATACGCTTCGCTCGGACCCCGGAAGAGGCCGAGATGGTGGCAGCAGAGCTCTTCGGCACCAGGGTCAAGGGGTTCGAGGTCCGAAGGCTCCTGGTGGAAGAGAGGTTGGACATAGAGAAGGAGTTCTACGTTGGGGTCATCGTGGACAGCTCCAAGGAGGTCCGCGCACCGGTGATGATATTCAGCAGCGAGGGAGGGGTGGAGATCGAAGAGGTGCCCGAGGGCAAGCTCGCCAAGGTGGTGGTGGACATATTACTGGGGCTTCGACCTTTCCACGCCCTGAATCTGGCCAGGAGGGCAGGGGTCCCAAGAGGGCTTCTGGAGGCAGTGGCGGACATCAACAGCAGGCTCTACCGAGTCTTCCGCAGATGGGATTGCCGCACCATCGAGATAAACCCCCTGGTCCTCACAAAGGACGGCAAACTGGTGGCCGCTGACTGCCGGGCTGCCATAGATGACTCCTCCGTTTACCGGCACCCCGAGCTGGGGATAACCGTGGCCAGGGAGTCCAATCAGGAGCCAACCGACTTCGATGAGATCGCATGGTCCATCGAGGAAGGGGACCTCAGGGGAACGGGTTACGTGGCCCAGATGAACCAGGATATAGAGGCCATCGCCACTGTGGCCTATCACGGCATAGGAGGTGGCGGGGCCATCCTCGGGGTTGACGCATTGAACAAGGCCGGGCTCCGGGTGGCCAACTACGCCGACACCAGCGGCAACCCCCCTGCCTCCAAGGTCTACCGGGTGGCCAAGCTGGTCCTCTCCCAACCCAACATCAGCGGGTACTGCTTGGGGGGGTTCATAATGGCGAACCAGGAGCAGTGGCATCACGCCCACGGCATCGTCAAGGCCCTGAGGGAGGAATTGCCCCATCGGCCAGGATTCCCTGTGGTGCTGCTCCTGTGCGGGAACAGGGAACAAGAGGCCTTGGAGATCCTCAGGGAGGGGCTGAAAGATCTGCCAAACCCCATTGAGATCTACGGCAGGGAACACGTCTACGACACGGGATTCATCGCTCGAAGGATGCGTGCATTGGTGGAAGGGTACATCAAGAGGGGATGAAGGGGGCCTATTTTCATGGAATTCGAAGAGCGCACCATCAGGGTCATCATCGACGAGGAGAAGTGCGAGGGGTGTCAGACGCACGCCTGCGTGGAGGCGTGCAAGAGGTTCGACCGTGCCATCCTTCAACTGGTCAACGGCAGGCCGGGGGTGTCCCTTTCCGCAGGGGAGCTCAAGCGACTCGGCACGGAGTGCCTGGCGTGTGAGTTCGCCTGCCGCCAGCGGGGGAAAGACGCCATAACCATCGAGGCCCCCATCCCCGGCCTCGACGCCTATCGCGAGAGATACGGGACAGCTCACTGACAGAGGGTGAAACCATGGGGATCCTGGTAGATGAGAACACCAGCGTGATCGTCCTGGGGATAACCGGGAGGGAGGGATCGGCCCGGGCCGGTTACATGAAGGCCTACGGGACCAAGGTGGTGGCCGGATCGACACCCGGCAGGGGAGGGACAGAGGTTGACGGCATCCCGGTCTACGACTCGGTGGAAGAGGCCGTGGAGGCGCACGGTCCCATAGACGCAGCGGTGACCTTTGTCCCAGGGCCAGCCCTGAGGGACGCGGTCATAGGATGCGTGGAGGCCGGGGTGAGATTCATAGTGTGCCCTGTGGAGAGGGTCCCCCTCCACGACATCCTGGAGATGATGTACGTGGCCAGGAACGCGGGGGCCAAAATCCTGGGGCCAGGGACCATCGGGATCCTGAACCCCGGCAAGGCGGTCCTGGGGTGGCTGGGGGCCAATCCCAAGTGGGCCAACACCGTCTTCGTCCCGGGCAGCGTAGGGGTCATATCCAGGAGCGGAGGCCAGTCCGGGACCGTTCCATGGGCCCTCAAGGAGGCCGGACTGGGCATGAGCACGGTGGTCCACGTGGGCACCGAGCCCGTCACAGGGATCTCCATGGGAGACCTCCTCCTGGAGTTCGAGAGGGACCCGCAGACCGAGGCTGTGGCGGTCTTTGGGGAGATCGGGGGGGCACACGAGGAGGAGGCCGCTGAGTGCATAAGGGAGGGGAGGTTCACCAAGCCCTTTGTCATATTCGTGGCAGGGGCATGGGCCCCGCCAGGCATGAGGTTCTCGCACGCGAGCAGCATCATAGAGAGGGGCAAGGGTTCTGCCAAGGGGAAGATAGAGACCCTGAAGGAGGCAGGGGCCCACGTGGTGGACCGCCCCGATGACATCGCCCCGACGGTCAAGAGGCTGCTGGGGAAGTGAAAGGCTGAGACGGTACAGGGTGAAGCCCCTGGTCAGTTGTCCGTCGACTGCGCCCCACGATGGGAGGACGTGGCCCTCCTTGTCGAGACCGCTGCCCCCGGACGGACAAGGGGTGAGCCGCGCCGAGGCCTCCCACCCATTACCTCTGGCCACCGACGACCGAGTGAGCGATCACAGGGTGGCGGAATTTCTCGGAGCGACATGGCGGGAGTTGAAGCAGAAAGAAATGCCAGCACCCCCGTGATCGACCGCACAACCCACTGACGACAAATGGAGGAGGTGAGCTATGGCAGTGATGCGATCCGTTTTCTACATCCCAGGTAACAACGAGAAGATGCTCTCCAAGGCCCCCACCTTTCCCGCTGACATCGTGACTCTGGACCTGGAGGACTCGGTCCCGCCGGCCGAGAAGCCCAAGGCCCGGGAGATGGTTCGGGAGAAGCTGAAGTACGCAGCGGGGGGCGGGGCCGAGGTCTATGTCCGGGTCAACAACTGGGAGACCCTCTTGACCAATGACGACCTGGAGGCCGTTGTCCATGAGGGGCTCAACGGGGTCTGCCTGGCCAAGTGCGGCGGGCCGGATCACGTGCGAAGGCTGGACTGGAAACTCGAAGAACTGGAGCGCCGAAGGGGGATCCCTGTGGGGACCGTGAAGGTCCAGCTCTTGATCGAGACGGCCAAGGGTGTGATCAATGCCTATCCCTCAGCCGTGGAGAGCCCGAGGGTCAACTCCTTGATCTTCGGCGCAGTGGACTACACCAAGGACATGCGGGTGAAGCTCACCACCGAGGGGGAGGAGCTCAAGTACGCCAGGGCCCACACGGCGGTGGCTGCCCGGGCCGCTGGCTGCATCGCCATAGACTGTCCGTTCGTGGCATTTCAGGACATGGAGGCCTTCGAGAGGGACACGGCCTACGGCCGGACCCTGGGCTACGAGGGCCGCATGTTGATCCATCCCAGCCAGATAGAGCCATCCCACAGGATCTACACCCCGGCCCCGGAGGACGTGGAATGGGCCAAGGGGGTGGTGGAGATGTTCGAGAAGGAGGCCCTGGCCAAGGGACTGGCCGCGGTGTCCTACAAGGGAAAGATGGTGGACACGCCGGTCTACGAGAATGCCAAGACCATCCTCGCTGTCATGGCCGAGATCCAGGCCAAGGACGAGGCGAGGAGGGCTGTCCAGAAGTGAGGTCGGATCGGGCCACCACGACCACCCGCAGCCACGAGCGGATGGGAGAGATGGAGGCCCCACCGGGGGTTCCAAACCTGCCTTGGCGAGGCTATGCTAAGAGGAAAGGGCCGCACGGGCTGAAAAGGGGGTGGCAGCATGGACAAGGGGATCCTTGCCAAGGAGGTCGAGGCCGTAGTCGGAAAGGGCAATGCCCTTTATGACAAGGCCTCTTTGGCCGTATACGAGTACGACGCCTCGCTCTTCAAGGGCGTTCCGGATGTGGTGGCCTTCGCCCTCACGACCGATCAGGTCTCCAGGCTGGTGAAGCTGGCACATCGCCTAGGTGTGGCCTTTCTTGCGAGGGGCGCCGGGACGAACCTCAGTGGCGGCACGGCACCCACCAGGGGCGGTATCATCATCGACCTGTGCAGGATGAACCGCATCTTGGACATCGACCTCAAGAACCAGACCGCCCTCGTGGAACCGGGCGTCTACAACCTCGCCCTACAGAACGCCTTGGCCCCCCATGGTTACTACTACGCCCCTGACCCGGCGAGCCAGAAGGTCTCCACCATGGGCGGCAACGTGGGGGAGAATTCCGGGGGTCCGCATTGCCTGAAATACGGTGTGACGAGCAACCACGTGTTGGGCGCCGAGGTGGTGCTCCCCGATGGGGATGTGGTCTGGTTCGGAGGTGAGGCTCCGGATCCACCGGGACCGGACCTCTTGGGGCTCCTGGTGGGCTCAGAGGGGACCTTGGGGATAGCGACCAAGATCCTGGTGCGCATCATGCGCTCCCCGGAACATGTGGTCACCATGCTCGCCATATTCAATTCCCTGGAGGAGGCGGGTCAGACCGTCTCGGATATCATCGGCGAGGGGATCATCCCAGCCACACTGGAGATCATGGACAATCTGGTGATCCGCGCGGTGGAGGCTTCGGTGAAGGCCGGCTATCCCCTGGACGCCGAGGCGGTGCTCATCATCGAACTCGACGGCCTGGCCGACGGCATGGAGGAGCAGGCGGAGAGGATACTGGAGATCTGCCGCAAGAACAACGTGGTGAGCGCCAGGAGGGCCAGGGACAGCGTGGAGAGGGGGGAACTGTGGGCTGGCAGGCGAGGGGCCTTCGGTGCCATCTCACGGCTCAGACCGAGTTACCTCGTGTGCGATGGCACAGTGCCGCGAACCAGGCTCCCAGAGGCACTGGCCGCGGTCAAGAGGATCTCCAAGAAGTACGATCTCCCCATAGGGAACGTCTTCCACGCGGGAGACGGGAACCTCCATCCTTTGATCCTGTTCGATGCCCGAAATCCTGAAGAACTGCAGAGGGTCCACGAGGCAGGCAGCGAGATCCTCAAGGCATGCGCCGATCTGGGCGGGACCATAAGCGGTGAGCATGGCATAGGCACCGAGAAGCTTAAGGAGATGCCGCTGGTCTTCAAGAGGGACGACGTGGAGGTCATGCGCGCCATAAAGCTGGCCCTGGACCCGGAGGGGCTTTGCAATCCTGGGAAGTTGATCCCTTCGCCAGAGGCCTTCGCAAGCCTTGAGGTCCATTGAGGCCGAGGGGTGCGGCGGTGGAGGGGCTGATGAGTACGAGGTGCACGGTGGAAGGGAGGTCCTATGGCTCCGGGCGCGAGAGGGAGTGAAGGGACACCGATGCCTTCCGGGCTTGGCGAGCTGGGGCGTCTGGGCGTGGTGGTCAGGGAGGTGGAGAGTCCCAAGGACGAGGCCGGGGTCGTGCGGGTGGTGTCCAAGGCCGCAAAGGAGGGACTCAAGGTCCTCCCCGTGGGAGGGGGGACGTCCTTGGGAGTGGCCATGCTGCCGGATGCAGTGGACATAGCCCTGGACATGACGGGCCTCGACAGCATCAGGTCCGTGGACTCCGGGAACCTGAACCTGAGCGTCCAGGCAGGGAAGCCCATAGAGGCCATGAACCAGGAACTGGCATCGGTGGGAAATGGCTTCTTCCTGCCTCTGGATCCCCCTGGGGCGGATCGCGCAACCATAGGCGGGGCCTATGCCTCCAATGTGTCGGGCCCTCTGCGCCTGCTTTACGGCTCCTTGAGGGATCTGGCCCTCGGGGTCAGGGCCGTGGATGCAAGGGGCAAGGAGGTCTCCTTCGGTGGGGTGACGGTCAAGAACGTCTCTGGTTACGACATGACCAAGTTCCTGATCGGCTCTGCCGGGTCTCTGTGCGTGGTGACTGGCATCTCGCTGAGGATGCTCCCCATCCCCCAGGCGGCCTCCCTTTGCGAGGTGCGTCTCCACGGGGCCCAGGCCGCGGAGGGGTTCCTAGCTGAGATGCGTTCCTCGGTCCTTGTCCCCTCGGCGGTGGTCATGACTGGCCCCGCGGAAGGGGAAGGGGGGGTGCGAGTCCTGACTGCCTTCGAAGGACATCCCAAGGCCGTGGAGCGACAGAACCGCGATCTGCTTCGTATGGCAGCGGCCCACGGTGGCATGGGAGAGGCGAGACATGGGAGGGAGGCCATGCGCTCGGGGCTCAGGGGGGCCGTGGAGCCGGAGGGCATGACCGAATCTGCCCTCACCCTCAAGGCGAGCGTGCCCATGGTGCGAGGCACAGGGGCCTACCTGGCCCTGGAGTCCTGTGCCAGGGAGGCGGGCCTGAAGGGTAAGATGGCCCTGCTGGCCAACAACGGGGTCCTGTATCTCCACCTCGAGGCAGACTCTGAGGGGCCCCTGGAGGGGTATTGCAGGGAGGCCAGGGAGACCGTGCTGAGATTGGCAGGACACCTGGTACCGCTTCGGGGACCCAAAGGTATCTTGTCTGCCTGGGGCCCCAGGGTGGAGCCAATCTCGGGAAAGAAGGTCCTGAGACCCATAAAGGAGAGGCTGGATCCCCATGGGGTCTTCCTCCCCCTGGTTTGAGACGGGGCGAGAGACTGGCTGGACCTCCAGGGTCGAAGGCGTCACCCATGATGGACGGAGGCTCAGATGAGCGACCAGATAAGGGCCGTGTACGACGAGGTGGCCAAGTGCAACAAGTGCGGTTTCTGTCAGGCGCACTGCCCCATCTTCGACATAACCAAGGACGAGAGGTCCGTGGCCAGGGGCCACAATGCCCACATCCGCAAGCTCATCGAGGGGGAGCTGGAGCTCAACAGGGACCTGAAGGACCCCCTTTTCGAGTGTCTCCTGTGCAGGAGCTGTGTGGCCAACTGCTTCCCAGCCGTGCGCACGGACAGAAACGTGGTGGCCGGACGCGCGGAATACATCAAGCGCGTGGGCCAGCCCAAGATCATGAGATTCCTCTTTCACAACCTCCTACCGGACCAGAGGAGGATGGCCAGGTACGTGCGGCTGGGGGCGTACGGGAAGAACTCCGGCATGAGCAGACTGGCCCGCGGCTTGGGCATCCTCAAGTGGTTCGGCAAGGACCTGGACAAGGTGGAGGGGATCGTGGAGAGGATCCCCTCCCGATCCTTTCGCGACAGGGTCGCAGGGCTCCATCTGGGCCCCGAGGATGCCACGACCAGGATCGGGTATTTCGTGGGGTGCGGCTTCAACTTCGTGCTTCCGCAGGTGAGCGAGGCGACTGTGGAGGTGCTGGCCCGAGGGGGCACGAGGGTCATGATCGCTGAGAATTGTTGCTGCGGCCTTCCAGCATACGGTTATGGGGATCTCGAGGCGGCCCGGATGATCGCCCGCAAGAACATAGATGTCCTGGAGCGGATGGAGGTTGATACCATAGTGACCGAGTGCGGGAGCTGTTCGGCGTTCCTCAAGGATTACCCGGAACTCTTCGAGGGAGACCCCGACATGAGGCAGCGGGCTGAGGGCCTGGCGAGGCGGGTCAAGGGGTTCAGCGAGTTCATGCACGACCGGATACCCCCCATGGAGGCCTCGAAACCGGTGGGGGTCAGGGTCACTTACCATGACCCATGCCACATGAGCAGGTACCAGAAGATCCTCAAGGAACCGCGGGCCATACTCTCACGGGTCCCAGGGGTCCGGTACGTGGAGCTCCCCGAGGCCGACAGGTGCTGCGGCGCAGCGGGCAGCTACAATGTGATGCATTACGAGCAGTCCATGAAGGTCCTGGACAGGAAGATGGAGAACCTGAAGAGGACCGATGCAAGCATCCTCACGACGGAATGCCCGGGGTGTCTGATCCAGCTTAGCTACGGGGTGAGGCGTGCAGGCCTTGCGGTCCGTGTAATCCACATCAGCCAACTGCTCCGGGAGGCCTATGTGGGCAGCCCCGAGATGCCCCAGGTTGCCACTCCCCCTGCCTGAGACGTTCGGTCGGCCAGCGGCCTGCATGGCCAAGGCGCACCGCATGCCAAGGGGCTTGCGTTCCCACCAATGAAAAAGTGTTTGCGTAATTTCGCCCCTTGTAGTATCCCTTGGCTCGAGAACGACATGTCGTTGCCAACAGGAAAGAGGCGATAGGGTGAGATTCATCCATACAGCGGATACCCACCTCGGGTTCGAGATCCTGAAGGCGGGTCGAGGCGATGTGCATGGCCGCAGGAGGTGGGCCGGGTCCATCGAGGCCAATTTCTCGACAGTGGTCGAGCACGCCTTGGAGACGGGGGCCGATCTCTTCATACACAGCGGGGATCTCTTCAACAAGCACTACATCCTCAGGGAGACCATGGAGGAGCTCGTGGGACCGATCCTGGGGCTGGGGAGGAAGGGTGTGCCGGTGCTCATCATCCCCGGAAATCATGAGAGGTCCGAGTTCCCCTTCGAGCTCTTTCAGGGGGCCCCCAATGTCTTCGTCTTCGACAGGCCCAAGTCCCTGGTATTGAGGCTCGAGGGCTATGCAATAGGCTTCGCCGGGTTTCCCTTCATCCGAAACGACTCCAGGAGGAACTTCCTGAGGGCACTGGAGGAGACGGAGTATATCGGGCTTAGGGCGGATCTGAACTTCCTGGTGACGCACCAGGCCTTCGACCAGGCCAAGGTGGGATCGGGCCATTTTACCTTCAAGGCGGGCAGGCCGGACACGGTCTCTAGAGAGGGGCTCCCTGTGGATTTCGATTATGTCGCAGCAGGGCACATCCATCTTCACCAGGTCCTCTCCCACCCGCTGAGGCCTCAGATGCGAATCGTCTACCCAGGGGCCATCCAGAGGATGAGCTTCGCCGAGATGGATGAGGAGAAGGGCTTTGTGGTAGGCGAGATCGCACAGGGGCGTATCGAGACCAGCTTTGTCCCATTGCCTGCCTGTTCCATGGAGATCGTAGAGATCCCGACGGCAGGGTTGACCGCTTCGGAGTGCGAACGGGCCATAACGAGCCATGCCTGGCGCTTCGACGAGCGCCTGGTCATCCGATTCAACCTGACCGGGGGGGAGAAGGCCAGCGATTACCCGGATATGGATTTCGACAGACTGAGATCCAAGATGCCCTCGGTCCTGGAATGTCAGTTTGCAATCAAGGTTGGGGGGAGGTGGGTCCTCAAGTAGGCTAGCACTTCGCGGAAGGAGCGCTGGGGGGCATCACCGGATCTGGCCTACGTACCGTGGCGTTCTTGTCTCTCCAGGACTCGATCCTGGGATCCGCCTCAGGCCGATTCGCCCGAAGCAGGGGCGAGGCCGAGCAGGGGGGAGGCATCCCCCAGAGGCTGGAGCCTTCGGAAAAGCAGGGGCCGGAGGGTCGGGGCCAAGAGAGATGCCTCGCCTCTCGGCAGGGCTGCTCCCTTTGGAGCAGCCCGCCAAGCCTGCTCGCGAGAGGCGCACAGTAGGGCAATGCAACCGGAAGCGGGCACCACCAGGAGGGGATACGACCCTGTGGCCAGGGCGGCGAGGGTGGCTGAGGCGGTCACCAGGGGCGAGCTGAGGAAGTATTACCGTTTCAGGCCGGCCAGATTCTACGGTGGCATCGCGACCTCGGACTGCGTCGGATGTTGTCTGCGTTGCATCTTCTGCTGGGCGTGGGAGGAGCTGACGCGAACGGAACCCGGCGGGCGTTTTTGCTCTCCGCGGGAGGTGGCGGCCAATCTGGCAGGGATCGCGAGAAGAAAGGGGTTCCGTGGGGTCAGGATCAGCGGCAACGAGCCGACCATCGCCCGTGAACACCTCATCAAGGTGCTCCTGGGCGTTCCGCAGGATCTCGCGTTCATCCTTGAGACCAACGGTATCCTCATCGGGCACGACAGGACCTATGCGCAGGAGCTTGCGCGTTTCGAGAACCTCTTGGTGAGGGTCAGCCTAAAGGGCACGACCGAGGAGGAGTTCTCGCTTCTCACAGGGGCGCACGCCAGTGGATTCGGGCTCCAAATACAGGCACTTGTCAACCTGATGGAGGCAGGCGTCCACACCCATCCCGCGGTCATGGTCAGCTTCTCCCCTCCCGAGGGGATCCGCGACCTCAGGAGGAGGCTCTCTGCCATCCACTCGGACTTCGCGGACTTCGAGGTAGAGGAACTCGTCCTGTACGGCGACGTGGAGGAGCGACTCCGAAAGGCCAATATCGCATACCGGACCGCTCACAAGCCCAACGAAATCCCACAGGAACAGCTCTAGGTTTGCAGAGGCCAACCGAAGGTGTGAGCCTTGCCGGAAAAGGTCCTCGAGGCCCGAGGCCCTCTGCGAGGCTCACGGCCTGGCCACGAGTTTCCTGATAGCGAACCCCACGAGCCCCAGGATCAAACATGGCGACCACACATAACGAAGCTCGAAGGCGAGCACGGACCAGTCCCAGGGTGAGAAGAACTGAGACACCCTGATGGGCGAGACCCTTATGACCCGCCAGGGGAGAAAGAACCGATCGTTGCAAAAGGGGCTGAAGAACGCCACACCGCTGCCGCCCGTGGTGAGGGCATCCAAGACCCCATGGGAGCCCACACTGAGAATGACCACAGCGAATGCCACCCAGCGGGATGCACGAAGCCGGGGAGCCAAAGTGGCGCTGAGCCCTGCGAGGAAGAGCGCAAACGCCAACGAGTGCGTTATGCCACGATGGGCCAGGACACTCGAGTGGGGGATTCTCAACGTCAGGGCGAGGCTGTCCATATCTGGAAGGACCGAGCAGACGACTGCCACCGCGGTGAGGCCAGGGGAGACGACCTCTGTGCCCAATGCCAGTGTCATCCCAACAGGGACGGCGATATGTGAGATCACGGATGCCAAACCCTCGATCACCCTCCGAGGAGGACATGTTGAGAGGCCCCACTCCTTGAGCTGCCCTTTCGGACAAGGTACACTAACCGAAAAGCCACTCCACCATCCTGACGACGTTTCGACCCACCGCACGAGCCTCTTCCATGGCTGAGAGCGAAGCTGAACCTCCGGGTCCGTCTCTGACCTCGCCGATGTCGCCTCCGTACCCTAGTGCCCCTCCAGCGATGATCATCCGTTGTGCTGTGAACCAGCTGTACAATAAGCTCAGCACCTGTCCGGCGCCCACCCTCCTGGCCACCACGATGGCAGCCGCCACCTTTCCTTTCAGCTTGGCACCTTCCATGAAGGGAAGGGTCCTGTCGATGAGCGCCTTGGCCTGGGAGCTCACGTTGAAGAAGTAGACCGGGGTGCCGAAAACGATCCCATGGGAGCCTCTGAGCTTCTCGCAAATCTCCTGCATATCATCTTCGATTGGGCAGCCCTCCCCTCTCGTGCAGACCCCGCAGCCGTCGCACGGAGAGATCCGGTGGTCAGCCACGAGCACCAGCTCCGTGTCAGCCCCTGCCCGGCTCGCGGACTCCAGGGCCTCCCTGACCATGATCTCCGTGTTTCCTCCCCTTCGAGGACTCGCTACCACACCGACGACCCTCATCCCGAGCACCCCCAAGATTCTTAAGGGTTTTCCTGTTCGACTAGAGGGGATTAGAGCGAAACAGCGGCAGGAAGTCAACGTCCCCGGACCATCGCGAAACCCCGGCGGTCACTCCAAAGCCGTCTCAATGGGACCCTGACCACCACCGCCCGGATGGTCTTGAGCGGGCAGACGTTGGCCATCGGCCCCCATCCTGAGCAGTGGGGTCCACCATGGCATCGGTGCGTTCAACCCATCCTGGCAAACCCCGAGGATCCGGACCCCATCCACCCTTCAAGGCCTTACACACACCATGATCTCGTCCGAAGGCCGTCATCGGGAGGGCCTCGATTGTAGTACTTGCAATCCCAATCGCCGTGGCATAGGCTTCCCCTGTCGTGCCGCCAGGCAGGCATACGGGGCATGGCCTGGGGAGCTGGTTTCACCAAAATCCCATGTTACGGAGGGGTCATCATGATGGAGTTGGACCGGTTCAATGACATCCTCTACGAAAAAGAGGAGGAAACGGGGATCGTCACGATCACGCTGAACAACCCCAAGCGCAAGAACGCCTTCACCCCTGTCACGGCCCTGGAACTCTTCGAGGCCCTGGATGCGTTCGAAGTCGACGAATCGGCCATGGCCTTGATCATCACCGGGGCCAAGGACCCTGATTCAGACGATCCAAAGAAAGAGGCCTTCAGCAGCGGGGCCTATTTCGATCCCGGATCGTTGGACCAACTGGGAGACGAGGCCAAGAGGGAGATGTATCTTTCGGACCCTGCGCAGAAGAAGCTCTTCATCAAGATGTGGAACATCGAAAAACCGATCATCGCGGCCATCAACGGACTGGCTGTCGGTTTTGGCTTCACCTTGCCGCTGGCAGCGGACCTAATCTACATGTCTGAACACGCGTGGGGGCAGTTCCCGTTCGGTATCCTGGGGATCGTCCCTGAATACGCCTCGACATATATCCTGCCCCGCTTGATCGGGATGCCGAAGGCGAAGGAGATCATCTATCTCGGTGAACGGATCACGGCCCAACGGGCCTTTGAGATGAATCTCATCAACAAGGTGCTGCCTCACGATGAATTGCTCCCCTACGCCAGGGAGATCGCCTTGAGACTTATCCCGCCCAGAGGGGCCTCGCGAGGATTGCGCCTCACCAAACGCGCCATGCACAAGCCGCTGCTGCAGAACATGATATCCGCGCTCGACATGGAAAACGAAGGTCTGACCATTGCTTTTACCACCTCTGACTTTCGCGAGGCAGTCAGGGCACGTCTCGAGAGACGCCCCCCGGTCTTCAAGGGGGCGTGAGTGGCTGTGGACAGAGGATCTGGAGATCCGCTGTGCGGCGTCCTGAGACCTTGGGGAGGGCTCTTCAGCCCCGAGCTTTGAACTGCGCCTTGCCCACTGCCGGTTGCAGTTCAAGGCCTCCCTCTGGCCGGCCGGATAGGAGGGGGGCCTCCGTTCTCCTTGGGGCCTCGGCTTTGGCTTCCACCGGATCGCAGAGGGCTGGATCTTGCCCGAAACCCACCAGGGGGCCGGGCTTCACCGCCCAGACCCCTCGGGCGCTGCCCGGCCCTTCCGGGTACGGTTGAAGCAGGGCGCGGACTTGACATGGAGATCCTGGATCGTGTCCAATGGCCCGCAACTGAGGCTCGCGCCATGAGGAAAAGGGCATGGGGACCGAGGCCCGAGGGGGGCATGGCCCTCGGGATTGGCGGATTTGCGTGGCTTGTGGCAATGCTGTTGGCCTGTGTCGTGGCGGTCAAGGCCTCGATGGCCACGGGAGAAACCCCCTGCCCTGTTCAGGTGCCGCCCGAGTTTCGGGCCCTCTACGACGAGCTATCCTCGAAGCTTTCCTCTCTTCGCCGACGTTTGACGGGGATGTGGGATGGGGAAAAGGGGAAGACGGCCTTCGGGGTCGAGCTGCTTGTGGCCAACAGCAACCGGGGGGAGCTCCTGCTGGGAGATAGGGTGTCGAAGGCCACAGCCCTGACCCTGGGGCGACTGAAGGAGCTGGGCGTGCGCGCCATCGCACTGAGCATCCAATACCCAATGCTCGTGGGAGATTCCCCGCAATCGGCCGAATACATGGACTTCTACAGACGGGTGGTTCAGGAGGCCAAGGCACACGGCTACGTGGTCATCGTTGAGATGGGGACGTTCTTCCCCGAGCCTCAGTTCACGAGGTACAGGGTGAATTACAAGGGTCTGACCCTGGAGAGGTTCAGGACAGGACTTCGCGAGATGGCCGAGAGGATCGTCGAGGGGCTGCGGCCAGACTACCTCACCATCCTCTCGGAGCCGGACACAGCGGCCCGCAACACGGGCGTGGACTTGGCGGTGTCGAGCTTCGCAGCGGTCATTCGACACGTGGCAGCGGGGCTGGATCACCCCGGTGTGCGGCTCGGGGCAGGGGCGGGCACTTGGAGTGCCAAGGGCTATTTCACAGCCCTAGCCGATATCCCGGAGCTGGATTACCTGGACCTGCACATCTATCCGGTGCACCGGGACTATGTGCTGGACAAGGTCACCGAGATCGCGGCCTTGGCCCGGTCTCGCGGAAAGGGCGTGGCAGTGGGCGAGGCTTGGCTGTACAAGGTGTCGGAGCGGGAGTTGGGCAGGATCAGCCCGCTGGATGCCTTCACGCGAGACGTTTATTCCTTCTGGAATCCGCTGGATGCTGCGTTTCTCGATCTCATCGTGGCCCTGTGCCACCACATAGGGGCGGAGTTCTGCTCATTCTTCTGGATGAAATACCTGTACGGTTACCTCCAATACGATCATTCCACCAAGGCCCTCAGGCCGCAGGAGCTGATCAACAAGATCGACGCCTTGGCAGGCCAGCGAATGCTTTCCGGAAGCCCAAGCGAGACCGGACTGAGGTTCAAGGCGCTCTGCGGTTCGAAGTAGGGCCAGATGTCAGGGGCCGAGCACACCACCGTGGGCTGCGACTGCGGTGATGGAGATCCCGGTCCCGGTTGAGCCGCGAAGGCCATCCTCATCCCGTCGCGTCTCCCCCATGGTCCGATTGGCCGAGGGGAGGACACTGGCCGGGAGCTCCATGGTCGCAGGTGGGGACACGGGGCCCCAAAAGAGGGGGGGGCCATCGCCCTCCTGGATGCTGGGCGTGACCGCGAGGCCCCTGGTTCGCATGGTGGCCTACTCCAAGAGGGTCAGGCTGAGCCAAGGCACATAGGTGATGATGGCCAAGGCGAGCAGGAGGATGGCGATGAAGGGCAGGCAGGCGAGGTAGAGCCTCAGCACCGGGCGCTCGAAGCGTATACTCGATATGAACAGATTGATCCCCAGGGGCGGGATGGAGGCCCCGATCTCCAGGTTGGTGAGGAATATGATCCCGAGATGCACCGGGTGGATGTCGTAGGCCTGGGCCACAGGGGCCATGAGCGGCACCACCACGGTCAGGGCCGAGAACATCCCCATGGTGCACCCAGCGGCCAGGAGGAAAAGGTTCAGCACCACGAGGAAGAGCGAGGGGCTGGCGATACGTTCCTTGAAGAGATCCATCATGTTGGCGGGGACCTCGGCGTCCACCAGGTAATTGGTGAGGCCCAGGGCAGCCCCCAGGATGATGAGGATCCCCCCCACCAGTACCATGCTCTTTCTCATGATCTCGGGCAGCGCCCTCCAGGAGATGTCCTTGAGGATCACCACTTCCACCAGGAGCACATACGCGGCGGTGATGGCGGCGGCCTCGCTCACCGCGAAGCGCCCGCTGTAGATCCCGCCCAGGACCACGAATGGCAAAGGGATCTCCCAGGCCGCCTCCCTCAAGGAGGCCAGGGCCTCCCTCATCCGGAAACGGGCACGGGGCACGTGGGAGCGCACGGCGCTCTGGACGCTGAAGGCCGACAATAGCACCAGGAGAAGGACCCCGGGAAGGATCCCTGCCAAGAAGAGCTGGTCGACCCTCACCTTGGCCACGATGGCGTAGACGATGAGGGGGAGACTAGGGGGGAAGAGCAGACCTAGGGTCCCGGATGTGGTCAACAGCCCCAGTGAGAACGACTCCCGATACCTTCCCCTCAACATGGCAGGGAGCAGGATGCCGCCCAGGGCGATGATGGTCAGGCCCGTGGCCCCTGTCAAGGCGGTGAAGGCGGCGCACGTGACCAGTGCTATGATGGAGAGCCCCCCCGGGAGCCATCCCAGAAAGGCGTCCGAGAGCCTGATGAGCCTCCTGGGTGCCCCGCTCTCGGAGAGGATGTACCCGGCGAAGGTGAACAGGGGAATGGCCACCAGGATGGGTGTCGTGGCCATCCTGTGCATCTCGATGATCATGGCCGAAAGGTCGATCTGCGAGGAAGCGAGCAGATAGAGGGCCAGCCCGGATACGACCACGAAGATGGGTGCCCCCAGGAGCATGAGGACCAGGAGGATGGCGAAGACCAGGAGGATGCTCATGGGAGGCCTGGCCCTCCATCCGTCGAGCCGGAGTTCCCATGGGTCGCCACGGCCCTTGCGGATGCCAGCCCAAACCTCAAGGTCATGAGCGCGAAGGTCAAGGGGATCACGAGCTCAGGCACCCAGAGAGGCACCCTGAGGAAGGTCACCGCCCCGGTTCGGGCCTCGTTGATGACGAAGAGCGATGCGGCGTAGGTGAGGGTCGTGCAGACGCAAAAAGAGCACAGATGGACAACGGCATGGACGAGCCACAACCATCGCCCTTTGATCCACCTGGAGACCACGTCCAGGTTGATGTGCTTGCCCTCCTTGGTGGCCATGCTGGCGCCGACGAAGCCGACCCAGAGCACCAGGTTCCTCACCAGCGGGTCCCCCCAGGAGATCCCGGTGGCAAAGGCGTTCCGGAGCAATACCTGCAGGAGTGCCACTAGGATCATGATGCTCAACATCACCGCGACCAGGGCCTTCTCCCAACGGGCGATGGCGTCGTCCCACCGATGGAGTCGTCCTCTCACCGGTTCCCCCTCCTGTAAGCCTGGAGCAGGGAGGACGCCTCCTCCAAGGCCTTCTTGGAAAAGCTCTGCGGTCCCAGGCGGAGGGCCGCCTTGTCCCACAGGCCCTTGAATTCCTCTACGTCCTCCTTGGCGGGCTTGATCACCTTGACCCCATGTCTCTCCATGACCTTGATGGCCTCTTGGTTTTCCTTGCGGAGGACCTGCTTGAGGGGGCCTACGTGGTCTCGAAAGGCCACCAGCAGGGCTTGCTGATGGCCAGGGGGGAGGCTCGTGAAGAGGTCTCTGCGCATGACGATGCCGCCCACGAGATAGATGAGCGGGACATCCAGGATGTACTTGACCTTGGTGAACCATTGGAGGGAGATGGCCCCGGCCGGTGGGGCGTAGACCACATCCACGAGCCCTGTCTGAAGCCCCACCATGACGTCCGGCACCGACAGGGGAATGGCGGAGATCCCTGCCTCGTCGAATATGGCCTTGGCCATGGGGGAGTCCTCCCAGATCCAGACCTTGGCCTTCTTGAAATCGCTGATGGTGGCCATGGGGGCGTTGGTCATGAGGTATACGAATCCCCCCTCTGACCAGCCGAGGAGGACGTAGCCGTTGTCCTCGAAGCCCTTCCTGAAGAAGGCGTCCATCCTCTCGATCAAGAAGTCCACCTCATCGTATGTCTGGAAGAGGAAGGGGATCTGGAAGAGATCCACCTCTCTGAACAGGTTGGACAGCCCCCCCCCGGATAGGGCGGCACCGTGGATCTGCCCGATCTGCATCTTCCTGAGCATGTCCCTCTCGTCTCCGAGGACCCCACCGGCATAGATCTTCAACTGCACCCGATCCTCGGTCTTCTTCTTCACATCGGAGTTGATGGCGTTGAAGGCCTTTGACCAGGCACTCCCCTCCGGGGCCAGGGTGGCGATCTTGATGACCGTGGGCTTTTCCGCGGCCGCACCGCAGTGGGGCAATGACCACGCCACTACGACTACCAGGGCCAGGACTCTCTTCCACACGAGGGGTCGTCTCTGTTCGGCCATCTCTGCTCCTAGTCGAGGAAGTATTCGTCCGCACCCTCCAGGAGGGCCCTGGCCTTGGCCTGGGCCACCGTGTTGAGCAAGGTCAGATCCGGGATCACGTTGGCAGGTGTCTGCAGGACCCCCTGGAGGATGGAGGTGAAGAGGGCCCTGTCTTGGACCCTTCTCGCGTAGAGATCCGCGTAGTAGACATGAGCCATGAGGAACCTCCCTTGCCCCAGCTCCAGGGCCCGCATGAAGTGCCAGCGGGCCTTGTCCAGGTCCCCCCCTGCCATCTTCGGCCTCGACGAATACCAGATGCCCATGAAGAGGTGCGGGCCTCCGTAGTAGAAGGCCTCATCCAACTCGAGGGCCCTGCGCATCAAGAGCTCCACCTTGGGCAGGTCGGCCACGGCCTCCACGGAGTCCGGATTGAGGCTGATCCACGCCGCCCAAGTGGCTGCCCCCCAGAAGAGGTACTCCATGTCCCCTTTTCCCAGGGTGGCCACAGAGGCCCCTAACTCGTCCAGGTCGCCCTTGACCCCCTTTTTCTCCAGTGCCCGAAGGGCGTAATCCTTGGCCTTTGCGGCAAGGGCCTTGGCATATTCCCTGTCCTCTTCCTCCATGAAGGCCGAGGCAAACGATGAATACCCCTGGGCGGCAGCTATGAGCAGCCGTTCGTTGTCCGGCACTGCCTCCACCATGCCGTCCATGAGGAGGAGATAGGCGGGCATCCCCTGCCGGACGGTCCTCAGGTCCGATTGCCTGTACGAGGCCCTGGCCACATCCTCCAGGAGTGACGCGGCAGCCCCCACCGTCAATCTCTTGTCTGGGAGGCACCCAGGCGCAAGGGAGGTCGATACGAGCAAGGCGAGGATCCACGGCCTGACGCGGGCACGCATCATCTCTTCGTCCTCGACGCTAGTCCCCACCTGCAGGGGCCATCACCCAAACTTATATGGCCTCGCGAGTCCGCTGTCAATGTCCGCCTTCGGCCACGGATCGTCCTGCACGGGCCCGGTACATAGGCATGCTCCCTTTTGTCGGTCGCCCTCGCGACACAGGGGAGGGTTACAGGGATAGGGAAACGGGTTTATACTCCATCTGCCCGGGGGGTGAGGAGCGGACAATGGGCCATTGGCAGGCAGCGGGCCCGGTCATGTGGGGGCGGCCCAAAGGGTGAATCGAGATCCTGGGCAGGGAGGGAGTCCCCATGGACCTCGAGGCGAAGTTCGTCGGTTCTATGTTGGGGAGCGCCCTTGGCGATGCCATAGGGGAGATGGCGTTTCGTCTCAGGACAAGGGAGGCCCTCCTGGAGGCCGTGGACCGGATGGACCTCCTGTCCTACACCGACGACACGGCCATGGCCCTGGGGGTGGCCGAGTCCCTCCTGCGTGCAGGGAAGGTGGAGCAGGGGGATCTCGGGAGGACCTTCGAAAGGAACTACCGAAGGGAGCCCTGGCGCGGCTATGCATCGGGCCCTCCTACCGTGTTCTCCATGGTGAACCGCCTCGGGATCTCTTACGTCGAGGCGGCCAGGAGACTCTTCCGGGGTCTGGGATCCATGGGAAACGGGGCGGCCATGAGGGTGGGACCGGTGGGTCTGTTCTTCTTCGATTCAGATGAGCTCTATGCCCAGGCCTGTGCCTCGGCTGAAGTGACCCATGCCCACCCGGTGGGCAAGGACGGGGCAGCCGTCCAGGCCCTTGCCGTGGGGAAGGCGGTCAGGCTGGATCCGGCAACAGGCTTCTCGGGTGTGAGATTCGCCGTGGAGCTGGCGGCCCTTGCCAGGACCGGGGAGATCAGGGGAAAGATGGAGGCCGTCGCCAGACTCCTGGAACGAGGAGTCGAGCCGGCCGAGGCCGCCCGGAGGCTGGGCAGGGGGGTGGCGGTGGATGAGTCCATGCCCTTTGCGATCTACTCGTTCCTTCGCCACCCGCGCTCATTCGTGGAGTGTCTCCTGTGCGCGGTATTGAACGGGGGGGACAGGGACACCCTGGGGGCCATGGCCTGCGCCATCTCAGGGGCCTATCTGGGGATAGAAGCGGTGCCCGGGGAGTGGGCGGCGAAGCTGGAGAACCGCCCCCTCATAGATCGCCTGGCACGGGAGCTTGCCAAGTTGCACGCATGATCACCTTTGGGCGCGCCCCAACGAGGGCTGGAAGGGCTTCGGGTCCAACCAAACCCCATCGGGGCAGCCTGGGTCAAGATGGAGGGGTCGTTGGCAGGGCCGTCGCCATGGGGCGAGACGGCCGGGGATGGCCCTCTTGAGCCAGAAAGGCGGGGGGGACCCCTGGCTGGAAAGACGGGTTCTGTCTTTGCTTCCGGGACAACGATCCCTGGTGTCTCCTGAGGACAGATGCGTTTCTCCCGGTGGGCAGAAAAGGGAAGGGCCCCCCAGGTCCGTATCCTGAGAAATCAGGCTGCCCACGCCGAGCCACAGAGATGAGCTTTGCCTGTCATTCACGCCTGTCTTGCTCGTAGGCCATGGCCACCAGGTCGGGCAGCATGACGATCTTCGTCTCCTTGTGCTGTGGTCGGTTCCTCTGGGCCTGCTGATAACAGCCCGTGCAGACATGGACCATGGTATCCGTCCTCACTCCTTCCATCATGTGCCGGAGACCCTCCTGCGAGAAGCAGCAATGAGGAGCGCTTATGCGGTTGACCCGGAGCCCTTGCAACCTGGCCAATACCTCATCGGTCGATCCCAGCTCCATGGGAGCGGGGGATAGCCTGCGGTGCAGCCGATGGCAGCCGGCATAGTAATCGATCTCCATGTCCAACGGGGTCCGTCCCATGACCTCGGCCATGGCAGCCGGGTAGAAGATGATTTCCTTGTCGGGAAAGTGCCCATAGATCGGGTAGCATGGCTAGCAGAATATGACCAGTCGAGTGGCTCCCAACTCTTCTGCCCGCGCTATGTTCTTGCCCACGAACTCCCTTGAAGGCCTCCTGCACTGCGCCAAGGCCCCCTAGTCCCTGGCCCCTGCCCCCTCCCGGGAGGGCGGGGCCCGGCCTCGTGCTCGAGGAACGAGCAACAGGGGCTGCCCGGGCCAATTGGCCCTTGACAAAGGCACATTGATCATATATAAAGCCTGTCTGAAGGAATATGCAAAGTATGATCTGTAGCATTTATATTAGAATACAATGACTTACGTTAAAGATCCCCTCCACAACAAGGTCTTTGAGACGCTCAGGGACCGGATCGTCTACATGGAGTACCCCCCCGGCACCAGCCTGGTGGAAAAAGAGCTCTGCAAAGAATTCAAGGTGAGCAGGACCCCTTTGCGCGAGGCCATCCAGAAGCTCAAGGAGATGAAGCTCGTCGATGTGATCCCTCGGTTCGGGACGTATGTCTCCACCGTGGACATCAACGAGATCAGGTGCGCCTTTGAGGTCAAGATAAGGCTGGAGGCCCTGGCAGGGTCCCTTGCTGCCAAGCGGATCACCGCCGACAGGCTGGAGGAGATGAACGGGATCATCAGGGAGGCCGAGACCCTGCTGGGAGAAAAGGGGCATCGCGCCTTGATCGAGATAGACAGGCGATTCCACGAGGTCATGTATCAAGCCGCACAGAATCCCATATTGCAAGGGTTCCTGGAGAACCTCCATGGACGTTGCTCCCGTCTCTGGAGTTCCTCCCTGAGCGAGGTCATCCCCATCCCCGAGGTCCTGGACCAGCTAAAGGAGGTGCATGCCGCCCTGAGGAAGAGGGACGCGGATAGGGCCGCCCAGGTGATGGAGTACCATGTGCAGTATTTCATAGACAAGATCAAGCTGCAGCTCCTGTGAGGGCTGGTGTCGGAGGGGAGGACCTCATGTATGTGATAAACGTCAATGACAGGAAGGACTCCAAGATAGAGAGTTACCCCTACAAGGGAAAACCGCTGGAGGTCAAGGATGTCTGGATCCGGTGGCTCTCCCAGGCAGGACCAGAGGACTCGCCCGAGTACGGCCTCAGGTTCTTCACCATAGGACCAGGCGGCTACATACCGATCCACAACCACCTCTACCACCAGACCATGTACATCCTGAAAGGCCGTCTTTCCGTCATGTCCCACGATCCACAGACCGATGAGGTGGTGGAGGAGAGGGTCATGGGTCCCAACGACCTGGTCTATGTCCCCACCATGGAGCCGCACAGCATGAAGAACCTGAGCGACACGGAAGATGCCACGTTCCTGTGCTGCATCGCCAACGTCTACGAAGGCGACACAGTCTGAGAGGGGAGATCATGCCGATAAGGCTTGCCGGAAGGCTTGATAGATTCCGATCGTACTTGGGCACGGAGATGAACGTGAGGCTCGCTGCAATGAGGGGGGCCGGGGTGAATGTGATCAATCTCGGGCTCGGTGATCCGGATGTCGTGCCACCTCAGCACCTCCTCGACTGCTTGAGGGAGGCGGTGGCCGAGCCGGGCCATCACCACTACCCTAGTTTCTATTCGAGCCTCCCCCTGAGGGAGGCGATCTCTGGGTGGTATAGGAAGCGGTTCGGGGTGGAGCTCGACCCGGAGGGGGAGGTGCTTCCATTGTTGGGCTCCAGTCAAGGCCTGTTCCACATCCACGAGTGTCTCCTGGACCCAGGCGATCTGGCACTGGTGCCCGACCCTGGATACCCTTCTTACGAGGCGGGGGTGAAGCTGGCCTGTGGTGAGGTGGAGTACCTGCCCCTCCTCAAGGAGAACGGTTTTCTGCCGGACCTGGGTGCTATCCCCAACGAGATTGCGGAGAGGGCCAGGATGATCTGGGTGAACTATCCCAACAATCCCACCTCCGCCACTGCCCCCGAGGAGTTCTTCTTGAGGCTCATCGACTGGGCCCGGCGAAATGATGTGGTGGTGGTCCACGACAACCCTTATTCAGAGATCTCCTTCGATGGATACCTGCCACCTAGCTTCATGCAGTTCGACGGGGCCAAGGACGTGGGCGTGGAATTCCACTCCTTGTCCAAGTCGTACAACTGCTGCGGGTGGAGGGCAGGTATGCTGGTGGGAAATCGCAAAATCATGGAGGGCATGGCCAAGATCAAGTCCCACGCCGACAGGGGCATGTACTACCCCCTCCAGATCGCGGCCACGCGAGCCCTCAACGGCCCTGTGGAGTTCATGCTGGAGCGCAACCGTGCCCTCCAGGAGAGACGGGACGTCGTGGTCAACGGCCTGAGGGCCTTGGGGTTCGAGATGGAAAGCCCCAAGGCCACCCTGTACGTCTGGGCGTCGATTCCCGAGCGGTGCTCCTCACAGGGGTTCTGTCTGAGGATGCTGGAAGAGACAGGCGTGTGGATGATGCCGGGATCCATGTACGGACGGTGCGGTGAGGGTTACGTACGGCTCGCCTTGACGCACCCAGTGGAGAGACTCGAGGATGCCGTGATGCGTCTCGCCAAGGCCCTGTCCTGATGGCGTCTCGGCAAGAGACGATCTGTTCAACGATACCGACCCCACTACCTTCCTCGAGGAAGGCATCCGGACCATCTGGTCGGAGCATTCCCACAGTTACATGGCCGCGGGTGACATCGCCTACGACACCGAGGCAAAGGCGACCGGTGAGGCAGTGGAAGGGCTGAAGATCACCCTTGCACCCTACCTCGGGCGCCCCCCCGGATGACCTGATACCGGGCTGTCTCCTTGTCCTGGGCCCTTGCTCACCGCCCCACACCCAGACGCCCAGGGAGCGGGATCTCCGGGGCGTCTTGTGAAGGGGGGCTTTCATTGAATTCGTTCTTTGGTTACCCTGGGCATTTGGATGGGGTCCTCAACGAGACCTCTGACACCCAGGTCTTGGCGCCTAGCGCACAGGGACCTTAATTAGTTCAGCGATGATGAGGGGATCATGACCGGGAGTAGGAGCATTTCCTTTCATGCGGTGATTTCTCTGGGCCTCCTCTGGGTCACTGGCTCGATGATCTCCCCACTGGCATCGCGGGAGACCGAGGCGACCGAGAAGGTAGTGAAGATAGGAGTCCTCGCCCCCCTGAGCGGGCCCCTTGCATCCATGGGCAAGTACGAGCTCATGGGATACGAGATGGCGGTCGAGGACATCAACGCATCCTCGGGCATAAGCTCCATGGGAGGGGCCAAGCTCAGGCTCGTGGTGGCCGACACAGAGAGCAAGGTGGAGGTGGGGATGGCCCAGGTAGAGCGTCTCGTGGGCTCGGACGTAGCGGCCATCCTGGGGGCCTTTCAGAGCGGTGTCACCATAGCCACCACCCAGGTGGCCGAGATGAAGCGCGTGCCTTACGTGGTCCCCCTTTCGGTCGCTGACGAGATCACCGAGAGGGGGTTCAAGTACACCTTCAGGGCCTGCTCGAGCTCCAGGATGGCCGTGGCCAGACAGGCCGAGTTCCTGTATGGGTATCTCGGCGAGCTGCGTCCCGACATCCCCATACGAAGGGTGGCCTTGCTCTACGAGAACTCTTCCTTCGGAGAGGCCATCGCCAGGCACCAGAAGGAGATGATCAGGAGATACGGGAAGGAGCTCGTGGCGGACATGGGGTACCCGGCCAAGACCTCGGACGTCTCGGTGGAGGTGGCCAGGTTGAAGGCCCTGGCCCCGGATGCCCTGCTCAGGACAGGATACGCCCCTGACGACCTCCTTGTGACCAGGACCATGATATCCATGAGATTCAGCCCGCCATTCTGGCTGGGCTTTTCCGGGGTGGCCGACCTGAGTTATGTGCAGGGACTGGACAGGAAGTACGTGGAGTACACCGTCTTCATGGACCCTTTCAGCCCCAAGGTCCCGGGCGCCTTGGATGTCATGGAACGATTCAGGAAGCGATACGGCGTGGATATGACGGCCATGCCCAGGTCGGTCTATCCGGTGGTCTGGGTGGTAAAGGACGCATTGGAGAGGGCGGGATCGGCCGATAGGGAGAGGGTGAGGGACGCCCTGTCCAAGACCAGGATCATGCCAGGGGAAAAGGGCAACATCATGCCCTACCCCATGATGTTCGATGAGAATGGTCAAAACAGCGAAGCCAAGTACAACGCGCTCCAGTACCAGCACGGCTCGTACAGGGTCGTGTGGCCGAAGGAGTGGGCAGAGGCGCAACTCATCTGGCCCTGGCCGAGATGGGAGGACAGGTGATCGTGCCCGGTGAGGGATTGGCGATTTCCCCCCTGGGGCACCCGCAGGGGTGGGGTGAAGCATGGGTGTGGTGGGACTCTCGCCCTGGCGAGCTCACGGGCGATGACCTGGTTTGGGGGACAGTCACGCACACAGGGATGGAGCCATGTCTTACTTGGTCCTGCAATCCGCCATAAGCGGAATACTCCTTGGCTTCGTGTACGCCCTCGTAGCGATCGGCTTGACCATGGTCTTCGGGGTAATGGGGGTGGCCAACTTCGCACACGGCGCATTCCTGATGCTGGGGATGTATTTCACGTACTGGATCTTCATGCTGCTCGGGATAGATCCATACTTGGGGGCCATCGGTTCGTTCTCTTTGCTGTTTTTCATGGGGATCTTGATCCAGAGGTTTCTCATCTCCCCCATGCTCAAGGCCCATCATCATATGCAGGTCATCTTGACATTCGGGATCCTGGTCCTCCTGGAGAACCTCGTGCTGGTCCTGTGGGGACCGGAGCTTCGTTCAGTAACGCCGGCTTACTCATTGAGCGTCATCGAGCTTGGGGCATTGTGTCTCAGTGTGCCACGGCTCTTGGCCTCGGGACTGGCCGTGGGGATGACCGCGGTCCTTTATTGGCTGCTGAGAAGGACGGATCTAGGCCTTGCCATACAAGCCACGGCCCAGGACGAAGCAGGGGCGACACTCATGGGGATCGATGTCCCTAGGATCCAGGCCATCGTCTTCGGGCTTGGGTCGGCCTGTGCCGGCTTCGCCGGGGCCTTGCTCACGCCATTCTTCTACCTTGCTCCCGATGTGGGCAACGTGTTCCTCATGACGGCCTTTGTGGTGGTGGTCCTGGGCGGGATGGGGAGCTTCGAGGGGGCCCTGCTGGGCGGTCTCATCATAGGGATCGTGGAGTCCATGGCAGGGGCCCTGTTGGGGCCCTCCCTCAAGGGGATCGTGATCTATGCGATCTTCTTCGTGCTCCTCCTCTCGAAGCCAAGGGGCCTCCTTGGAAGAGAGAGTTCTTGATGGTCCTGGGGGCGAAAAGGGTCTTTCGGTCCGGAACATGCCTCATCCTCGTGACCGCCGCGATCTTTCTCTCGGTGCTCCCCCATCTGCTGGATGACTACGTGACCCACTGTTTCATCATGATATTCTTGTTCGCCTTTTTGGGCCTCGCCTGGGATCTGTGCGGTGGTCACGCTGGGCTGTTTTCTCTGGGGCACGCCGGTTTCGTCGGGGTAGGGGCATATGCCTCGGCGTGGCTCTTCACCGAGTGGGGGACCTCCCCCTGGCTGGGGATGCTCGTAGGCGGGGCCCTGGCTGTTCTATTCAGCCTGCTCCTCGGCTACCTCAGCTTTCGATACGGGCTGACGGGGGCCTTTTTCGCCTTGGCCACGATGGCCTTCGGAGAGATCCTTAGGATGGCGACCGAGAACATCGCCATCTTGAAAGGCGCCCGGGGTATACTGATCCCCTTCAGGGGCAACTCCCTTTGGCACCTCCAGTTCGATTCGAAACTGCCCTTTTACTACATGAGCCTCATGATGATGATCTTCATGGTGGCAGTGATCCTGGTGATCCAGAGGTCGAAGCTCGGCCATCGGCTCCATGCCATCAGAGAGGACGAGGAAGCGGCCAGGGCCCTAGGGGTGGATCCCATGCGCTCCAAGATGACGGCCCTCGCCATCAGCGCCTTTTTCTCGGCGTTGGGCGGGACCTTCTATGCCCAGTACGTGATGTTCATACAGCCCAGCTCGGTGCTGAGCATCCCCATGTCAGTGGAGATCATCACTAGAGCAGTCATAGGGGGCATGGGGACCGTCCTGGGGCCGGTCCTCGGTTCCTTTCTGCTTGGCGGAATCGCAGAGATGACCCGTGTGCTCTTGGGTGCCGAGGGGAGGCCAGGTATCCATCTGGTCATCTACGGAGCCCTCATCATCATGGTGGTCAGATTCTTCCCTGGTGGACTCGCGTCATGGGCCGATGGGGTCTCCCTGTTGTGCAAGGGACCTTCTCATGCTGAGGGACAAGGTCAAAGGGGCCCCGCAAAGACCGAGGAGCACTCGGGGTAGGGGATGGACCTCAGCTTTCCTTGCACATCGAGGCCTTCGCATTGTAGGTGGGGATGCGGGAGATCGTATCCTGGAGGGAGGGCTGCGATTTCCCCGAGGTGGCCCCAGAGACCCTCTCAGTGCTTCGGCCATGACGGTGGTGATGTCTCCTTCTCGCAGGCATCTGGAGACTGCGGCGTCACGATGATGGGGTAGGCCCGCTGCCAGTCCAGCCAGCGGGACACATCCACATGTACGGCTATCTGCCAGGCTATCTCGTTGTCCTTGGACTTGAAGGTATAGGCATCCGTCCGTGTGAGGCACCATAAGCTCCCCGCGAAACTCGTTGTGGCCTGATGGCTCCAGGGTGACGACCTCCTCGTGGAGGATATGGTTGTAGGTCCTGCGGTCACCTCCCTCCTGTGATTGGCAGATCTCCGCTGCGCTCAGCGTCGCCAAGAGCGATCTAACCTCCACGCGCTCTGTCTTGGGAAACCACACCCGCGTCTTCACCGAACTCCCCGGGGACACGCGGAAAGGCCCCAAGGAGACTTGGACCTTCCCGAGCCTCCTCTCGGAGATCATGACACGGAGCGCCTTGACGCCGATGATCAACACGAGGACGAGGAAGATCGGGGTGAACAAATAGGCAAGGGCGAGAAGGATGAGGAGCATAACCATGGAGACGGTCAGGCTGGCGAGCGGTTTTTGCCTCACCAAATCCAGCCCTGAGGCGGCTTCTTTGGACCCCCGTTTCGCATGGCCCTCCCCCTCGTCGAGCGCCGCACCGGGCAGGACCACTATCTGCTCCTTTGCGACGGCGTCCCGGGCCAAGGGGAGGTCGGCGCGAGCCACCAGGTGATAGTCAACGTTGATGAGATGGACTTGATAGCTCCATGGAGACCTGAGGAGTTGAAAGCGAAAGGGGAGGCGCTGCTCCATCCCTATTAGTCCAGCAAACTGGGATGGGACAGAAGGCCTTTCTTTTCCGTTCACGTCCTGACCCCGGCCTCGGCGACCTTGGATGCCAGCCATCCTCGTCACCCGATGGCCTGGTATGACACCTGTATGGTATCATGCCCCCACGAGGCGGTCCAGCGGGCTTGAAAAGGGAGCGCCCAAAGAGGAGGCAGGCTCGTGTCCATGAAGGAGCGGTCACCGAGGTGGTGGGTCATCGCCTTCTTCATGCCTTTGCTATGGGGATGTCCATACGAATCCGAGTTCCCCCTGACCCCTCCAAGCCAAGCCGTCATCGACAGCGCCCTGGTGGGGCAGTGGGAGCCGGCCGAGGAGCAGGGCGAGCCTCCCGGGATCATGAGCATCCTTCCGTTCAACGACCGCGAGTTGGTGATCGTGGGCGTGGAGCGCGGCAAGGGGGATGTGGGGTTGTTGCGTGCCATCTCCTCGGCAGTGGATGGTCAGATGTTTCTCAGTGTCCAGGAGCTCTCTCCCAAAGGGGGAGAGGGCTGGGCCCTGGTGAACTACACGGTGCTCGGTGACAGTTTGTTCCTGCGGATCGTGGACGAGGCCCTCTTTTCAGGGAGGTTCGAGTCGGCCGCGGAGCTTCGAGATTTCCTCAGGGGTCACCTGAACGACCCCGACCTGGACGGCAGTGACCGCTTCCAGGTGTGGAAGAGGGTGGAGCGGTGAGTTCGAGGCCTGGGGCCTGCCCTCGTGGTGAGCCTGGTCATCCTGCCAAGGTCAATTCCACACCCCGTCAATCCGCCCACTGCCCCATCCGCGGGCACAATACCACATGGCCTTCCCGCTCCCCACAGCCCCCATAATGAAGGAGACAACAGGCGCCCTTACGGCGTATCTCTCGGCCGTTCTAGGCTCGAGCGAGGATGGCCAATGAAGAGCCAACCCCCTCCATGACCCGCTGGGGAGTTCCTTGGAAAAGGGCGTTTTCTGTGGTGAGGGTCACAGGGCTGGCCTAGCCCTGGCCTCGGCCTTTGAGCTCCCTTCTCAAATCCCGATCCTCTTCCCTCCTCCTTATGGCGGAGCGCTTGTCGTAGAGGCGTTTCCCCCTGGCGAGGCCGAGCTCCACCTTTGCCTTGCCCCCTTTGAAGTAGACCTGCAGAGGGATCAAGGTCAGGCCGCGCTCCTGGGTCTTGCCAGCCAACCTCCGGATCTCCTTCTTGTGGAGCAGGAGCTTTCTCTCTCGAAGCGGATCGTGATTCCAGACGTTCCCGTGGCTGTACGGGGAGATGTGGGCATCCACGAGGTAGGCCTCTCCGTCCTGGACCTTGGCGTACGAGTCCTTGAGATTCACCCGCCCTTCCCTCAGGCTCTTCACCTCGGTGCCGAGGAGGACCATGCCGGCCTCCAGGGTCTCGAGGATCTCGTACTCGTGCCACGCCCGTCTGTTCTTGCAGACGGTCTTTCGGCCCTGCTCCTTTTCGTTGGGTTTTCCCTTTTCTTTCTTGGCCATGCAGCCCCTCGGGCCTTTCCGCACACCCCTTTCGAGCACCTTAGGACCGGGGCGTCTCTTCCGAGTCCGACCCATTATACGGTCGGAAGGCCGGTTGGGTCAAAGAAGCCCCTTCCCCAAGGTGGGATGAGCGATTATAATGAATCACCTTTCACCGCGGGGGGACGAGGTGTACGAGATCATGGTCCAGGAGTCGTTTTCCGCTGCCCATCGGCTGAGGGATTACGGCGGCAAGTGCGAGGGGCTTCACGGCCACAACTGGCACGTGGATGTGATCGTGCGATCCGAGGGGCTCAATGAAACTGGCCTCGCCATAGACTTCCGGGTCCTCAAGGAGCATACGCGTTCCGTTCTCTCAGCCCTGGACCATGCCTTTCTCAACGACCTCCCGGAGTTTCAAACCGTCAACCCCTCCTCGGAGAACATCGCTCGTTACATATTCCAGAGGATTTCCGCTCTCCTGTCCGGGGGACCGGTGAAGGTGGCCAGGGTCAATGTCTGGGAATCCGACCATGCATGCGCCTCGTACCTAGGGGAAGATCGATGATAGACATCCAGAACCAGAAGGACCACAGGAACATAGAGATACAGAAGGTGGGCATCAAGGACATTCGATACCCCATCACCGTGCTGGACAAGAGGAACGGGACTCAGAACACGGTGGCCAGCATCAACATGTATGTCAATCTGCCTCACCACTTCAAGGGGACTCACATGAGTCGTTTCATCGAGGTCCTCAACGCCCACCGGGACAAGATAAACCTTCGGCAGTTCGGGACGATATTGGAGGAGCTCCGCGAGAACCTGTGCGCGCAGAGCGCGCACCTGGAGGTGACTTTCCCCTACTTCATAGAGAAGAGGGCACCTGTGTCGGGCGCACCGGGGCTCATGGAATACACCTGCGAGTTCGTGGGTTCCGTAGGAAAGGTCAAGGACTTCATGGTGGGGGTGGTGGTGCCCGTGACCACCCTGTGTCCCTGTTCGAAGGAGATCAGTAGCCGCGGGTCCCACAACCAGAGGGGGCTAGTATCGGTGAAGGTCTGGTTCCGCAAGTTCTTTTGGATCGAGGACCTGATCCAGATGGTGGAGGAATCCGCCTCTTGCGATGTCTACGCCATCCTCAAGAGGCCCGATGAGAAGTTCGTCACGGAGAAGGCGTATGACAACCCCACCTTCGTTGAAGATGTAGTGCGGAACCTGGCCACCCGTTTGGATGCGGATCCGAATTTCGAGGGCTACACCATAGAGGCCGAGAACTTCGAGAGCATTCACAATCACAGCGCCTACGCCTATGTCGAGAGGCTTCCGGTGTGGAGGCGAGCCGAGCCATGGGATCTGGGGCTGATGGCCGGGAGGAAAGGCTCATATGCCAGTCAGACCCCGTGATGGAACAGGAGCCTGCTGGCCCCTATGGCGGGGGCCCGCTCCCCGAGCTGCGCCTTGACCACCTGCACCTCCCTGCCGGAGAGCATGGTGACCCACCTCCGGATCGCATCGCGGACATGGGGGATGAGTACCGGGGATGCCTCGACAACCCCTCCCCCCATGATGACCGTGGCCGGGTTGAAGATGGTGACGAGGTTGGCAACCCCCACCCCCAGGGACCATACCACCTGATCCCAGATCTCCACGGCCAACGGATCGCCCCTCCTTGCTGCTTCCTCCACGGCCCTCACATGGACCTCCCCGGCCTCGGCAAGGGAGGACCTCCGTCCTGATTCCAGGGCCTCCTTTACCCTGCGGGCCACGTGGCTGCCGCCTGCGTAGACCTCGAGGCACCCCCTCCCCCCGCACGAGCACTCGGGCCCTTCGGGGTCCAGCTTCATGTGGCCCACCTCGCCAGCGAGGTTGGCGGCCCCGCGCAATAGCCTCCCGCCAGTGATTATGCCTGAGCCCACCCCGGACCCCACGAAGATGCAGATCAGGTCATGGCACCCGCGGCCTGCCCCCATGAGGGCCTCCCCCAAGGCCGCGGCCCTCACGTCGTTCTCCAGGACCACGGCGCGCCCTATCTCCTCCTCCAGTATGTCGGCCAGGGGGACGTCTCTCCAGCCGAGATTGGGGCCGAAGAGGACCTTTCGGCCGTCCGATGAGATCTGCCCCGCACAACCGATCCCCACGCCCTGGACGGCCATGAGCGGCACTGCGGCATCGTCGAGGACCTCCAGGACCCCTTTGGAGATCCCATCCGCCACGCCCTTCGGATCCCGTGCCTTCCCCAACGGGAAAACCCTTTCGGACAAGACCTCTCCTGCGGCCTCCACCAGGGCCACCCTGACCTTTGTGGCCCCCAAGTCTACGCCAACGGCGGGGCTCAATTGCCATCCCCTTGGTCGCCTATGCCCCATGCCTGGACGAGATCTCGCGAGACCTCGCGCATGGGGACCTCCTTCGCCATCTCTCGAAGGAGGGCCCTGAGTTCCTCCTCGAAGTCCGGGGCGGCCAGCATCTCTATGATGCCGCGTTTGGCATCCAAGGTGCGAACCACCGCCAGGCCTTCGTATGCATGGACGATGAAACCTATGTAACCTATCTCAGATGGTGGGACCATGAAGTAGAGCGTCAGGTCTCTCAACTCCCTCCTCCTTTTGGCAATGTATACTACTTCGGCCGAGGAGGGTCAAACGTGTTGACGGGCTTGGTCACACGGACTTTGAGGTTTGGGGATGCCTTGGCAAGGGCAGCTGCGGGGCACCTGGCAATGGCGCGGGGCCCATTCGGGTTGTGCAGGCAACAGAAGACCTCCTTGAAGGACTGAGGTGTTTGTGTTAAGAATGAGTTAGGAGCCAGCGGGCCATGGGGGAAAATCCCAAGAGTATCATTGCCTTGGACATAGGGAGTGGCACCCAGGATATCCTGGTTTGGTCCCCGGGGGGGGCCATGGAGAACTGCCTCCAGATGGTCTTGCCTTCCCCCACCATGCTCCTCGCCCGCCGGGTGCGGGAGGCCACAGCCCTGGGCCGCCCCGTTCACCTCAAGGGGTTCCTCATGGGCGGTGGCCCGGTGGCCTGGGCCGTGAGGGAGCACGCATCTGCCGGGCTCCCGGTGACAGCTGAACCCCAGGCTGCCCTGACGCTCCATGACAATCCAGCCCATGTGATGGAGATGGGGATCGTGATTCAGGGTTGCCCTTGCAACGGGGCCGTTGAGATCCACATGGGGGACATCCAGCGCGATGATCTGGAAGGGATACTGAGGCGCTTCGAGGTGGGCCCACCCGAGGTGTGGTGCGTGGCAGTCCAGGACCATGGCCATCAGCCTCACGGGAGCAACAGGGAGTTTCGCTTCTCTCACTGGAGGAGTTTCCTCCACGCCGGGGGAACGATGGCCGCCGCCATGTACAGGGACCCCCCTGCCTATCTCACCAGGATGCGGTCGATCCTCCACCAGGTCCCGGGTGCCATGGTCATGGACACGGGCATGGCGGCTATCCTTGGGGCGACCTGCGACCCTTGGGTCAGGTCCAGGTTGGATCATGGGGTGACGGTGGTCAACCTGGGGAACCAGCACATGTTGGCCGCTATGATCACCGAGAAGACCGTTTGGGGGATACTGGAGCATCACACTGGGGCCCTCGAGAAGGGGACACTTGGGAGACTGATAGAAGGCTTTCGAAGAGGGCATGTGCGACACGAGGATGTCCTGGGAGACGGGGGACACGGGTGCGCCTATCACCCGGGTGGGATCCCCGATCTCCCCTTCGATGCCATCGCGGTCACGGGACCCCGAAGGGCCATGTCCGATGGCCTTGGGTGGACCCTGGCTGCCCCTTTCGGCAACATGATGTTGAGCGGGTGTTACGGCCTCGTAAGGGCCTTCCACCTCGTCAATGGTCTGGACTGGCCTTGAGTTGGGTGTTCCCATGACACAGGCTGGCTCGAAAGAGAAGGCCAGGGAACGGATGGAGGAGCTGAGGAGGGCCATCAGGTACCATGATTACCGCTACTATGTCTTCGATGCCCCCGAGATCTCCGATGCACAGTACGACGCCATGTTTCGCGAGCTCCAGGAGCTGGAAAGGGCCCACCCGGAGTGGGTCTCACCGGACTCTCCCACCCAGCGTGTCGGTGCCCCACCCCTGGAGAAGTTCGGCACGGTCGTTCACGCCCAGCCCATGCTCAGCCTGGCTAATGCCTTCAACGAGAAAGAGGCCAGGGAGTTCGACGAACGGGTCCGTAGATTCCTCAGGCGACAGGGGCCGCTGGAATACGTGGTGGAGCCCAAGATGGACGGGGTGGCCGTGGAGCTCGTTTATGTGGACGGTCTGCTGCAGGTGGGGGCCACCCGGGGGGACGGGATACGGGGGGAAGACATCACCCAGAACATCAAGACAGTCCGCTCCGTACCCCTGAGGCTCCTGGATGCACCCTCGTACCCGATCCCCGAGAGGGTGGATGTCAGAGGGGAGGTCTTCATGGCCATAGCGGACTTCCAGCTCCTCAACGAGAAGAGGAGGGCGCAAGGAGAGGCACTCTTCGCCAACCCGCGCAATGCAGCGGCAGGCTCTTTGCGCCAACTGGATTCTTCCATAACGGCCAGGCGCCCCCTGGACATGTTCGCTTACGGGATAGGGGAATTGCGGGGGGCGAGCTTCGAGACGCACTGGGAGCTGCTCCAAGGCCTCAAGGCATGGGGCCTCAAGGTGAATCCTCATGTGTTTCTGTGTGCCTCCATCGAAGAGGCCCTCGGGGCCTACCGAGGGATCCTGGAGATGCGGCCCACCCTTCCGTACGAGGCAGACGGGGTGGTCATCAAGGTGAATTCCATGGCCCTCCAGAGGGAGCTCGGCGAGATATCCAGGAGCCCCAGGTGGGCCATCGCCTTCAAGTTTCCGGCTCATCAGGAGACGACGCAGATCAGGGATATCCAGGTGCAGGTGGGGCGCACAGGGGTGCTGACCCCAGTGGCGATCCTGGAGCCGGTGAGGGTGGGCGGCGTGCAGGTGAGGAGGGCGAGTCTGCACAATCAGGATGAGGTCGACAGGTTGGATGTCCGCATCGGGGACACGGTGGTCATCCAACGTGCAGGGGAGGTGATCCCCGAGGTCGTCCAGGTACTCAAGGAGCGCAGGACGGGCCGGGAGCGCCCCTTCAGTATGCCGCAGCGATGCCCGGTGTGCGGCTCCCAGGTGGAGAGGGTGGAGGAGGAGGCAGCGCATCGTTGCACTGGGGTATCCTGCCCCGCCAAGCTCAGGGAGGCCATCTTGCACTTCGGCTCCAAGAGGGCCATGGATATAGATGGGCTGGGGGAAAAGCTGGTCGACCAGCTAGTGGAGAAGGGGCTCGTCAAGGAGGTGGACGACCTGTACCGTCTGACCCAAGATCAGTTAGCCTCTCTGGATCGCATGGCAGAGAAATCCGCCTCCAACATCATCGCGGCCATAGAGGCGAGCAAGAGGATCCCACTGGAACGCTTCTATCACGCTCTCGGGATCCGCCACGTGGGGGAGCATCTGGCCAGGGTCCTTGCCAGACACTATCCGGACGTGAAGGTGTTGGCCCGGGCCACTGAGGAGGAGCTGACAAGGATACCCGAGGTGGGGCCCAAGGTGGCCCAGGCCATAGTGTCCTTTTTCACGGACCCGCAGAAGCAGCGGACCCTGCAGGGGCTGCTAGCCCTGGGGGTGACCCCCATCCCGCCATCGGAGCCCGAGGAGAGTCCATTCAAGGGCAAGACCGTGGTCTTCACTGGGGCGATGAGCTCCATGACGAGACAGGAGGCGGAGGCCTTGGTGGAGAGGCTCGGTGGGAGGGCCTCATCGAGCGTGAGCGCTCGCACCGATTGGGTCGTGGCGGGCAGCGGTGCTGGCTCGAAGCTCGACAGGGCCAAAGAGTTGGGCATTCCAGTGCTTTCTGAGGAAGCGTTCATTTCCATGACGCGGAAGGGGACGACATAGGTCTTCTGGAGGGTGGGGATGGAGGAGGACCGAAGGGCGCACGTCTGGATCCAGGGCCGAGTCCAAGGGGTCTTTTTCCGCCACTACACTCAGGAGGAGGCCCTGAGACGGGGGCTGAAGGGGTGGGTCCGCAACCTGCCGGACGGCCGTGTGGAGGCGGTATTTCAGGGCAAGGAGGAGGAGGTCCAAGGGATGATCCTTTGGTGTCACCGAGGCCCTCCGGCGGCCCTGGTGAGGGACGTGAAGGTGGCGTGGGAGGAGACGGAAGCTGACCTGAAGGGCTTTCGGGTGGTCTATTATTGAGTCGCTCTGCGGGTCTGGCCGAGGCGGGGCGAGTTATGTTCGATGGGCTTGGGCGCCCCGTGGTTCCCAGGATTCGATCCGTGGGACTGGCGGATGGGGGGCGGCGCAAGTCGTGTACCCCGATCCGGCCAAGCAAAGGGTTGCGGACGTCCGAGTCCCGGGTGGGATGCGATGGAATTCAGACACATCAAGTTGTTCTGCCTCATACTCGAGAACAGGAGCATCTCCATCGCTGCCAAAAAGGCCTCCTTGAGCCAGCCCACGGTCAGCCAGCACCTCAGGGCCTTGGAAGAGGAACTGGGCGTTCTCCTCTTCGACCGTGTGGGAAGGAGGATGGTGCCCACCAAGGCCGCAGAGACCCTGTACCCCTATGCCAGCCGTGCCTTGAGCCTCATGGAAGAGGGGCGACAGGCCCTGGACGCACACATGGGACTCGTCCGTGGGGATCTGAAGGTGGCCGGAAGCACCATACCTGCACATTATATCCTCCCGGACATCTTCAGTGAATTCCAGAAGGTCCATCCTCTGGTCAAGCTGTGTCTCAGCGTTGGGGACTCGGAGTGGGTGTTGGATGCCCTTCGAGCCAGGGATGTGGAACTGGGGTTCGTCGGGGCCCGATTGGAGCGCCCGGGTCTGTTGTTCCATCCCTTTGCCAGGGATGAGCTCGTCCTCGTGGCCCACGCTGGACACCCTTTGGCCTCGGAAGGGCCCCTGCCGCTGGGCAAGATCGCCTCCTTGCCCATCCTATCCAGGGAAAGGGGATCGGGCACTCGAGCGAGCTGGGAGGCCCTCATGAGGCAAGCGGGGCTGGACAGGGAGGATCTCCAGATCGTCGCGGAGCTCGGCAGTACCGAGGCGGTGGTGCGTGGCGTGAAGGCCGCTATGGGGGTTGGGATCGTCTCATTACGTGCGGTGGAGGAAGAGTTGGCTAGGGGTACCCTGGTTCGGATTCCCCTCGAAAGTCCCCCTTTGGAGAGGACCTTCTACGTTGTGGAGGACAGCAACAGGACGCCCTCGGCGGCGGCCAAGGCCTTTCTTTCCTTCGTGATCGGCCCTCGGTCAATCGCTGATGCGCAAGGGCCGAACATCCTGGGCGGCCGCAAGGGGTGAAGATGCTCTACCTAGACAATGCGGCCACCTCCTTTCCCAAGGCGCCAGGGGTGGCCGAGGCAGTGCACCATTTCTTGACACAGGTGGGGGCGAGCGCTGGGCGCTCTGGTCACCGCCTGGCCCGTGAGGCGGATGCCCTCCTGTGGGAGACCAGGGCCTTGCTGGGGACACTCCTCGGGGTGAAGGACCCCACCCGAGTCGTCTTCTCGTTGAACGTGACACAGGCCCTCAACATGGCCTTGCTGGGGATCCTGCGGGAGGGGGATCATGTTGTGACCACCGGGGTAGAGCACAACTCCGTGATGCGCCCACTCAGGCACCTGGAGCGGACTAGGGGGGTCAGGGTGACCGTGGCCCCGTGTTTCGATGACGGGCTCCTTGACCCCCATGAACTGCTCTCCAGGGTCATCCCTGGTGCGACCAGGATGATCGTCATGACCCACGCCTCCAATGTGGGGGGAGGGATAATGCCCATAAGGGAGGTGGCCGAAGGCAAGGGCGAGGCCCTCCTGCTGGTGGACGCTGCCCAGACGGCCGGTGCGCTGCCCATAGACATGGAGGAGATGGGGGTAGATCTGCTGGCCTTCACCGGCCACAAGGCCCTGCTGGGGCCGCCAGGGGTCGGAGGTCTGTGCATCGGGCCTCGCATCGAAGTCTCTCCCCTGGTTTTCGGTGGAACGGGCACCTCATCCGAGAGCCATGACCACCCATCGGACTACCCCCTGGCCTTGGAGGCAGGCACCCACAACATGGCCGGGGTGGCGGGGCTGAGGGCCTCGCTGCTATACATCCTGGCCAGGGGCGTGGAGAGCATCCGGCAAGAGGAGCAGGACAGGACGCGGCAACTGCTCCATGGGTTGGAGGAGATGGATGGGATCGACCTCTACGGGCCCAGGGACCCATCCATGCGCATGCCGGTCATATCCTTCAACCTCAGAGGGTTGCACCCGGATCACCTAGTCACCCTGCTGGATGAGGCTTACGGTATCATGGCCCGCTCGGGCCTCCATTGCGCCCCTAGCGCACATCGATTGTTCGGGACCTTCCCGGATGGGTCGGTGCGCCTATCACCCGGGCCGTTTCAGACGCTGGATGACATGGAGTTGGTCCTCAAGGCATTGCGAGAGATATCGCTCCAGATGTCACGTTAGCGAGCCCCGGGGCCCCCTGGGGCCGCCAAGAGATCTGCCCACCCGTGACCCGGCATCGACGCCCCGCCAGTAGGGCCGTGTGTCCTGGGGGATGGGTGGCGGGCCATCCGTTTTCCCTCCCTCGAGGAGGTGGGAGGGGGCCGTTTCGCGGTGGCGCGCAATGGGTCGCCGCCGAGGCATGGGAGCGAAGGAAACTCGGGCCTCCCACGACAGCGAAATGAGACAGAGATCGGGCCCGCCGCCTCCACTTTGTTTACACGACGCCGTCAATCGCCTTATCATGGCCGCATGAGAAAGATCCTCCACCGGTACCTTCTCAGGGAGATGATTGGGCCTTTCTTCACCATCCTGAGCGTCTTCCTCTTCGTCCTTTTGATGGGACGCATACTCAAGATCGTGGAGATGATCGTTCGCCACGGCGTGAGCCCGTGGGACATCGTCAAGATGCTGTTCTTCCTGGTCCCGTCCTTCCTCCCGCTCGCGATCCCCATGGCCACCCTGATGGCCGGGGTGGTCTGTTTCTCCCGCCTGTCGGGTGACCAGGAGATCACCGCCCTGAAGGCCGCGGGCATCGCCCTGCACCAGCTCCTGCCAGCCGTGGCCCTCTTCGCCTCCTGTACGTTCTTGATCTCCCTCTTCCTCAACCTGGAGGGGGCCCCTTGGGGGGCCTATGCCTTCCGACAGCTGGCCTTCAATATGGCGAAGAGGCACGTCTCTGTGGCCTTGAGGGAAGGGGTCTTCAACGAGATCTTCCCCGGATTCGTGATATACACTGAGCACATGAGACTCGACGAAGGCGTCATGGAAGGCGTCTTCATAAACGATCAACGCAGGCCGGAGGTCCCACTGCAGATCCTGGCCAAGAAGGGGAGTTTCGGGAGGGGCTCCTCAGAGGCCCAGCTCCTCACCTTTCGGCTCGAAAACGGGACCATATTCCAGAGCTCTGCCAAGGAGGCCAAGTTGCGCAGGATTCACTTCGAGCGTTACGAGGTGAACCTGGACCTGGCGGCCATGAAGCCGGAGGAGAGGCTCGTGGGCAAGAGGGAGGCAGACATCGGATTCTTTTCCCTCCTCGAGAGCATAAGGCATCGACACGCCAAGGGCAAGTCGGCGCGGAACTTCATCATGGAGATCCATCGAAGGCTCGCCCTGTCGGTGGCATGCCTGGTGTTCGGATTCTTGTCCCTTCCCATGTCCATGCAGTCCGGGCCCAAGGGGAGGTCCCATGGTTTTCTCCTGGGGACCATGGTCATACTCGTATACTACCTCCTGTTCTCCGCTGGCGAGACCTTCGCCGAGACCCACCGTATCGCGGGGGGCATCGCCATGTGGGGACCTGACATCATCTTCGGCCTTTATACCGTGGTGCTCATGGTGCGTACAGGCAGAGAGAAGCCCTCCCGCCTGCTGGTGGCGGCCAACGCCTTGTTGGACCTGCTCCAGAGGTCGGGCGAGAGGTTCATAGGGGCGAGGGGATGAGGCTACTGTTCCGGTATATCTCTCGGGAGCACGCTAAGGTGCTCCTTTGGATCTTCCTGCTGCTGTCGATCCTCTGTTTCCTGTTCGACTTCTTCGAACGCTGGGACGATGTCCTGGAGAACGAGGCCCCCACCGAGGTCGGCTTGTCGTATCTGGCCCTGAGGATGCCCCAGTACGTGGTCTACATACTGCCTGTGTCCGTGCTCCTCAGCACCTTCATCACCTTGGGCATCATGGGTAGGAACAATGAGCTACTGGCCATCAAGGCCTCCGGTGTAAGCGGCTACACCATCGCTGCGCCCCTCCTGTTGGTGGCCTCGGGGCTGAGCGCCTTTTCCTTCTTCTGGGCCGAGAGCGTAGTGCCCCTCTGTAACCGTGAGGCCTCGCGTATCTGGGAGGTGGAGATCAAGAAGTCACCGCAGCGGAGGCTGATGAGGCAGGGAGAGATCTGGCTTCGGGTCCCATCCTCTCAGGGCATCACCATATACCGCATAGGCCTCCTCAGGTCCCATGAAGGGGCCCTGCCCGGACCTAGGCTGAGGACCGACGCTGGCTCAACGCCGGTCCTCAGGGACGTGTCCGTATTGCGCCTGAGCAAGACGTTCGATCTGTTGGAGCGCATCGATGCCAAGCAGATGCTCTGGGAAGAGGGGGGGGGGGTTTTGGAAAGGGGCATTCGCTGGGGCGGGGATGCCTCAGGGGCATACCGTGTGGAGCGGTTCGAACGCCGAGGTTTTCCCCTAGAGGAGCGTCCAGAGGACTTCCAGTGGGTGGAGCAGGACGTGGAGAAGATGGGGTTCTTCGATCTGCTACAGTATATCAGGAGGGCCAAGAACGAAGGCTACGACGTGGGGGGGCAGGTCACGGACCTTCACTTCAAGATGGCCTCATGCCTCTTCTCCTTGGTTACCGTCCTGTTCACAGTCCCCCTGGCTTTGAGGGTCCCGCCTCGGTCCGGGGGTCTCGCCCTGGGGGTGGCCTTGAGCATGGTGGTGGGATTCTTGTATTACGTGGTCATGGCCCTGGGACTCGCCTTCGGACACGCCGAGGTCCTGCCCCCTTTTATAGCGGCCTGGGGCGGTAACATCCTCTTCGGCATCTGTGGGACATGGTGGATGCTTCACATGAGGCACTGACGGGGGTGGGGCGGCAGGGGATCATCGGCCCGGGGCGCGGAGCGTGGCATGAAGTTCCATGAGATCGGTGAGTTCGGGTTCATCGACAGGATAGACTTCCAGATGATCAATCGCCCTGAGGGGGTGATACAGGGCATAGGGGATGACGCAGCGGTCTTCGAGGGTCCCCCCGGTCGCCTCCTGGTCCTGACAACCGACATGCTGGTGGAGGGGGTGCACTTCGTCAGGGCCTCCATCTCGCCCCAGCAGCTGGGACGCAAGGGGCTGGCGGTGAACTTGAGCGACGTGGCAGCCATGGGGGCCGAGCCCATGGATGCCTATGTCTCTCTTGCCATCCCATCTGACCTGGAGGTGGAGTACATAGAGCGGATATACGATGGGATGAGGGAGATGGCCAAGGCCTATGCCGTCAACCTACTGGGAGGGGATACGACCCGTTCCCCTGGGCCCCTGGTCATGAGCCTCGCCGTGACCGGCATGGTCTCCAAGGAGGAGGTAGTCTTCAGAAAAGGGGCCGTTTCCGGAGATCTCGTATACGTCACATGTTATCTGGGAGACGCCGCAGGTGGGCTGGATCTCATCCGGCAGGGGCGGACCTGGGAAAGAGAAGGGAGTGGGTACCTGCTCAAGGCACATCTCGACCCGAGGCCTCACCTGGAGGAGGGGCGTTTTCTGGCCGAGAATCACTTCGCCTCTTCCATGATAGACATCAGCGACGGGGTGGCATCGGATCTTGGGCACATCTGTCGACTGAGCGGTGTGGGGGCCCTGATCCGCGAGGACGCCATACCCATTTCGGATACCCTGAGGCGTTATGCCGCGGAGTTCGACCTGGACCTGTTGGGCTTGGCCTTCACCACAGGTGAGGACTACGGGCTCATCCTCACAGTGCCCCAGGGCCGGGCAGAGGAACTGGAGGTCCGCTTCCAGGAACGCTTCCGCAGGCCCATATGGAGGGTCGGCGAGATCACGTGCGAACCAGGCCTGACCCTGATCAAGGGCACAGGGGAGAGGATACGAATCGAGCCCCATGGCTGGGATGCCTTCAGGGCGGTCCCCCACCTCGCCCTCACCTCGGATGAGGCCTGATCCGGTCCCACGCTGGGACTCGTGGCGGAAGGGTGCCTCCGGGGTGATCCAGGGCTTCGCTGTCCCCCCGGTACAAGGCACTGGAAGGTCTAGGATCCGCCCGAGCGTTCTTCCTCCCCTGCAGGCCTCATCGCCTCAGAGGCCTTTGCCGGGGCCGCAGCTGGCAGCAGGGTGAAGATGGTGAGGGTCACGTCGAGCCTCCCCGCCTCCTTGGGGCTCGTGCGTATCTGGAGGTTCCGGATCCTGAGCAAACGCTCTGAGGACTCCACACGGTACAAGAAGTCCACTAACTGCTCGGGGCTTATCTCCCCTGCTTTGAGGGAGACCGAGGCCTCACGGTACTTCTCCGATGCCTTGGCCATCTCGGGCTTCAGGTACTGGACCTGCTCCATGATCCCGGACTCCCGGGCCATGCCTTCCACCACCGAGGCGATGGAGAAGGCCTCTGAGAGTCGACGCTCCAGCTTTTCCTGGACCTCCTTCTCCTGATCTCTTAGCTCCAGGATGGCACGGTGTAGCTCCCTCACCTGCTGGAGACGGCCTCTCTCCGCGGCCAGGGCCCGGTCGAGGGCACGTATCCTTTCCAAGGACGGCAAGACCAAGACGAAGGTCAGCAGGAGCACCCCGGCGAGGATCCCACCGATCATGAGGGTCCGCTTGTCCCGTTTGCTGAGGGTCGGCAGCCGGATCACGACGTCTTCCTCCGGGCGGCGCACTGGAAGTCCCAGAGCTGTGTCTTGGGGTTTTTCTTGGCGTTCTTTATCTCCACCCCCTCCAGCAGCGGGGAGCCCTGCCAATGGTCCTTTGCCTTCTCTATGGTGTCGTAGGAATTGGCCTCCCCCCGGAGGCTTAAGATCTCACCGGTCAAGTCGAGTTCCGTGAGTCGCAGCGTACGGGCCTGCTCTCTGATGCTTATCTCCCTGAGGAGTTCGACGGTGGTACCTCTGGCGTCTCTCCCCAGCAGGCTCAGGTGCCTTGCCTTGCGTTCCTCCAGGAACCTTTGCATCTGGACCACGGGTTGCACCATGGGAGTCCCCTCAGGGAGGGCTTGACGGAAGAGCATCCTGGTCTCCTTCTGCAGCTCCTCCAGTGCCTTCTGACGGATGGACACGTGGGCGTGGAGATCGGCCAGCCCCGTCGCCACCCCGACGAGGGAGAGCAAACCAGCCGCCACGGCCCGTCCCCTGAACGCGGAGAGGCCCGGCCGAAAGGCGAACTCACCCACGCGGAGGTTGCACGGGGCGGCCACCGGCCCGGCAGCGAGACCGGCCAGGGCGATGGCTGTGGCGAACAGCGCCGGGTGCGCCTCGGGGGGGTCTTTCAGGCCGCAGGCGAAGGCATCCAGAGGGGAGAAGACGCCAACCGGGACACCCACTTTCTCCTCCAACCAAGCGGCCCCCTCTTTCATGGCCGCCACCCCTCCGCACAGGTACAGGGCCTTGGGCCATGGCGCATCCCCTCGAGCCCGAATTGCGGTGAGGGTTCGCACTATCTCCTGTACCATGGCCTCGGGCAAAGGCAAGGGGGCCTCGCCCGCCCCGAGCCCGTGTCGTATGGTCCTGAGGGCCTGGGGGTGACCGCGGTGGAGCAGTACGAGGTTGGTCTTGGACGCACCCATGTCCAGGAACCCCAGGGCCCCTTCACCCTGGAATGGGGCCCTGGTGACGATGCGCGCGAGGGCGGCCACGTCCGGCTCCAAGACATGGGGATCGATCCCAATTGCCCGCAGGCGTCCCAGCCACCCACCTACCTCGTCCCTCGCTGCCGCCAGTGCCATGAGCTCCGTGCCGTCTCGCCCCTTCTCGAGGACCAGGTACCCAGCGACGATCTCCTCCACAGGGAACGGCACCTCCCCCTCCAGCTCGAAGGCGAGGGTCCCCTGGATCTTCTCCGGGTCCCGAAATGGCAGCTTCAGCCTGCGCACCACGGTCTTGTCAGAAGGGAAGCCGACGTGGATCCGATCCCCATCCCTCAGCCAGGACCTGGATGAGAGCAAATCGCCCAGCCTCTCCAAGTCCTCGCACAGTGCCAGGCGCTGCAGTCGCCTCTTTCCCCCTGGAGACACCTCGACCTGGGCCACCTTGACCGCCGATACCCCTGCATCCACCCCCAGGATCCGCCTCCCCCACATCACTCCATCATCCTCCTCAAGACCGTTACCTCCTCTTCGTCCCTCTTCACTAGCACCACGGCCCTGGAGACACTCCGTCGGAATTGCCCCTCGGCCCGCACCATGAAGAGGTTGGAGTTGTACCGGATATGGGACTGCACCCCCTTCTTCCTGAAGGCGAGAGGGAGCAACTGCGGCCCTGTGAGGGGTGCCTCCTCCCTCAGGGAGACCACCTGATCAGCCGCTGATTCATCGATCTCAGGAGAGAGGGTCATGAGCACCAAGGGCGGGGCGGTGTTGACGTTTACGGTCCCCTCCGTCGGCCCAGTGGTTAGGAAGTCCAGGAGGGCCGGCCCTTCGTTGAGACGCGCATCGATTGCCTCTCTCCACCCCTTGACCAGTACCAACTCCCCCAGGGATCGCAAGGGGCCGTTGCGGGGCACGTACGGGTTGTCCAGGCCCTGGTAGTAGGCCGCTTCCGCCCCGTTGAGCTTCTGAAGGTCGTCCTCGTCCAGCCAATCCTCCAGGCAATCCAGCAGGGCATCCCGCTGATCCGAAGGGATGCCGAAGATATCCAGGAGACGATCTAGCTGCCTGTGCACGAACTCGTCGGTGGTGGAACCGTCCTCCTTTACGAGGCGGTTGATGTCGATCTTGGCACTCTCGTCCTGGACCGTGACAGCGAGGGCCCCTTCTGGGAGTCCGAGTTCTTCACCCGATATCCCCCGCGGCAGTGCCCATGGCTCACCGATGTGGTCCACCTCCGGCGTGTCGTCCTCCTCTAGTAGGGCCAGGGCCAGCTCCACCCCCGAGAGGGCCAGACACTCGGCCTGAAGCTGGTCTCTCAAGTTCGCCGCTGCCGCCAGGTGCACGCGGGTGGCGAAGGCAAACCTGTTGACCAGCACCGCCAGGATCAACATTACGAGGAGAGTGATGAGGAGGGCCATGCCAGATGGCTGGCCATTGCCTCCCCAGCGCCGGCCTTCGCCCTTCTGTGCCCGCCTATCCACCTCGTGGCAGGCCACCTTGCCCCAGTGCCCGGGCCTTCTATAGGGAGGTCTTGCCCTCATAGAGCTCCTCACCCGAAGGGGGCAGAGCCACCCGCAAGGAGTAAAGGGTTGGTGCATCACCGGACCTGCGCGGGTCATACATCCAGAGGTGCAAGAGCACCGAGGTGGGCAGATAGCCCCTTTCGCGGGAATCCCACCCTGTGGTCACCGCCCCGTCCATGTCCATGCATTGGACCTCGAAGCCCAGTACGTCCTCAGCCAGTATCCACTCCTCTCCACCTGTGAGGAGGTCCTTACCGGGCATGGGGTTGTCCCGTCTGACTAGGACCCCTCGACCGGTTTCAGGGTCTCGGGCGAGCCGGTATTCCACCGCCCGGACCCACGCATGCCGAGAGGCCACAGGGCCCCAAAGGGGTGTCAGGGTCAGGAAGGCTATACGGTCCCAAGGCCTCCCCTCCTCCTGGTTGGGCTGAACCATGAACATCAGCTCGACCCCTTCGTCCTCTTGTGCTGTCACCTTCTTCACGCCAGGGGCCTCCTGCAGCAGCTCCTCCGGCTCCTCCTCCCCCTCACCCGGCTCCCAGTAGGCCGACTGGAGATCCCTGGCCATCATGGTCAGGGCGAGTCTGGCGCTTTGGGACTCCCTCAGCAGGCAGTGGGCCCTCTCGGTGCTTTGGACGTGCACCTGAAAGGTCTGGTAGACCGTGGCCAGCACCACGAACAGGAGCGACATGGCCACGAGGATCTCCAGCATCGTGAAGCCCTTCTTCAAGACCCCTTTTGCTCCTTCTCCCTTCGGATCAACAGAAAGAACGAAAGTCCCTTTTCCGGCCCACTTCCTTCCTCGAAGACGAGCATATCCACCCGTCTCATCCTCGAGCCTCCCTCCTCTCGAACGCGCATGGCCCATCTCCAACCAGGATGATCCGGACCCATCTCTCCGTCCGCATTCTGAACGGGCAACACGCCTGATTGGATCCTGGCCAGGAGGTCCCGCGAGGCGAGGGTGGCCTGGGTGATGATGCGGTCCTCCGCCGCCAGGGTGAGGTTGCGGGCCTGGAGAACGGACAAGGCGGTGAAGGCGACCGCCATTATCGCCAACGCCAGGGTCACCTCGAGCAAGGTGAAACCGCCACAGGGGCATTTGTTCCCCTTCACGACGAGACCCTCCTTTTCGTGACATACCCTTCTGCCATACGAACCGTCCCGGCAAGGGGCTCGATGAAGAGGGTATGGGGCCTGCCGTTGTGGTCCTGGATGTGCAGTGTCGTTGGCTCCACCCACCCGCTCGGCCACACAACCGTGAAACATACGCCTCGCGATGCCGCGCCTTCCCAAGAGGTGACGATGTCCATGAACCTGAGCCCATCCGGCAGTCGTCGGATCATGGACAGGGGATCCCCTTCTGTGACCACCCGGCCGTCGGGGGTGACGACCGCTGTGCGGAATATCCCCTCCTCCACGCTGTAGAGTATGGCTAGGGGCACCCGGCTCAGTACGGACTCACCCCTGACCGCCACCAGGAGGTTTTCGAGCTCCCTCTGGACGTCCTGCTCCACATCAGGGCTCAGGAGTTGCTGGAAGCGAGGGGTGGCCACCACAGCGAGGGTGGCGATGAGGACAGCCACCACCATGACCTCCAGCAGGGTGAATCCCTTGTCAATTATCATCCAATGCCCAGCTCTGGATGTCGGCATCCTTTCCCTCTCCCCCTTCCTGCCCGTCAGCCCCATAGGATATGATGTCGAAGTCCCTGCTGTGCACGCCAGGGGACAGATAGACAAAGGGGTTGCCCCACGGGTCCTTGGGGACAGAGCTCCTCTCCAGGTACCCACCTTCTCGCCACCTGATGGGGATCCTGCCTATGGTGGGTTTCTCCACCAGGGCCTGGAGGCCCTGCTCAGTGGACGGGTAAAAGCCATTGTCCACGTAGAACAGCTTGAGGGCCTGTTCGAAGTTGCGGATCTGGACCTTGGCGGAGGCGCGCATGGCGTCCTCCTTTCTCCCGATGATGGACGGGGCCACGAGGGCGGCGAGGATCCCCAAGATGGCGATGACCACCATGAGCTCGATCAGGGTAAAACCGGACCTCCGGCATCGGTGCTGCCTCGGGGTATCTTCATGGATCCGCTGATCAGTGGCTGGTTCCAGGGCCTCTGTCCTCATTTGTCCCTCCTCCCTTTGTCTGACCTAGTACCTCTATCCGAGCAGCCGACTCATCTGCAGTATCGGCAGAAGGATCGAGATCACGATGAAGCCCACCATGAGCCCCATCACCAGGATCAGGAACGGTTCCAGGAGCGATGTCAGGGCCGACACCCTTGTCTCTACCTCATCCTCATAGGCATCGGCTATCCTCAGGAGCATCTCCTCCATGGTCCCGCTTCTCTCCCCTGCTGCGAGCATCTGTATGACCATGGGGGGGAATGAGCCGCTCCTCTCCAAAGGGACGGTCAATTCCTCGCCCTCGTTGACCTCCTGCGTGGCGGTCTCCACGTGCCGTGCCATGAAGCTGTTGGCGATCACATGCTGGACGATCCCGAGGGCTGCAGTGAGAGGGAGACCCCCTTGCAAGAGGGTCCCGAGGGTCCTGGCGAAGCGCGCGATGACCAGTTTCTGGTAAAGGGGACCGAAAAGAGGGAGCCGCAGCTTGAGGCGATCCCATCGAAGCCGACCTCCGGGGGTGGCCAGGACACGTTGCACCAGCAGGACCGCTGCCAACAACCCCAGGAGCACGGCCCACCACCAGTGGGTCAGGAAGCTGCTTGCGCCTATGAGGATGACCGTCGGTCTGGGCAGCTGTTGCTTGGCCTCGGTGAACAATCGGGTCACTATCGGGACCACATAGGCTAGAAGGAAGATGAGCACCGCCGTGCCGATCCCCATCATGGTGATGGGGTAGAACAGCGCGGCTTGAACCCGATTTCTAAGCTTCGTGGTCCTCTCCAAGAGGTCCGCCAGCCTGTGGAGGACCGCCTCCAGGGCCCCGCTAGTCTCCCCTGCGTGCACCATGTTGACGTAGAGCTCCGAAAAGAGCCATCGATGTTTGGCGAGGGCATCCGCCAGCGGACTCCCCCCCAGGACCTCCTCCCTGATATCCAGCAGGGCCCTCCTAAGAGGCCGATGGGACGTCTGCTGTATGATCGTCTCCAGTGCCCCGACGACAGGGATCCCCGCCCCCACCAGGGTGGCCAACTGCCGGGTAAGCGATGCCCTCTCCTGGGGCCGAATGCGTCGGAAGAGTCTCGAGATGCTGGCCTCTCGAGGGATCGCCGGGGTGGCCAGGACCGCGGAGTCCCCATCTCCCGCCCCGGACTGGATGTCCACCGGATAGAGTCCGTCGCCCCGCAGCTTCAAACGCGCCAGGCGTGGGCTGTCCGCATCCACCAACCCGGAGACCTTCTTCCCCCTATGATCCAGCGCCTTGTATTCGTAAACGGGCATGGGATCGAATCCAAGTACGATTAACCACTTGAAAAATTTACCATAGCCGCCAAGTGCTAGCAAGAAAAGCCGGCACCTCCCTGGGTCCGGTCAAGCTCGCCATGAAGCCCAGCCCTTTGTGCCCAACCGGCGAGTCCCGGCCACGCAGCGCCTGACCCTCACATGGACCCAGGGCGACCTCAGATGAGCCACCCATCAGTCTGATCAGGCTCGCAGGCCAGGGCCTCCATCACCCATTTCCGCCCCCCCTGGCGAAAGAGCACGGGGTGGGGCTGACCTGCGGGGGCGTCTCCATATCTCAGGCAGACAGAGGCAGCCCTCTCCAAGAGCTCAGGATCTCCGCCGTACGGCACCAGCACGACGGGTCCTGGATACCCGATGGCCGAGATCAGGACGTCCTCGGCATTGGCCAATGACTCCAAACGTTCGTTGTCGAGCTTGTTTCGGCCCACGACGATCTTCCTTCGGGGTGACACCCTCAGATGTCGGCCAATGGAAAGGAGTCGCAGGTCCCTCTGTTGCCAAGAGGGTTCTTTCTCGAGCAGGTCGGAAAGCCGCCTGGAGAACACCGGATCGGTAAGGAGGCATCCCCCTGCGGGACTCGGATAATGGTTGATCCCCCACTGCCGGGCCAGGGCCATCTGAGGTTTCCGCGAGCGCCCCCTGAGGCCAAGGAGGCGTTGTCGGTCCACCAGTCCCCTTTGCTCGGGCCCGCTGGGCGGGAGGAGCAAGGCGCTCAAGGGGCGCACGATGAGGTCCGGCCGCCCCGATGCCCTGGCGACCAAGTCCAAGGCTTGCCGATTCTGGGAGAAGGGCCTCTGCCCCAGCACCTCGCCCGAGAAGAGGAAATCGTAGCCCTCCTCGTCCAGGAGTGCAGCGGCCTTCCTGAACATGAGGGCATGACAGTCCATACAAGGGTTCATGCGTCTGCCAAAGCCGAAATGGGGTGAAAGGAGGCCGTCGATCTCCTGGGCCGTGAGATCTATCACCCTGTGATGAACCCCGAGGACTCGTGCCGACTCCCTGGCGCGCTCACTCCCGAAAAAGGGGGTCTCGAAGGTCACGGCCAGGACCTCCACGCCCTGCCTCCGAAGGACCTGTACCGCAAGCATGCTGTCCAGGCCGCCGCTGAAGATGCCTATAGCGCGACTCATCTCCCCTCCCTTGCCCGAGGGCTCCCTTCTGTCCCCCCATCCGAGACGAGTCTATCGGAAAAACCCTCCGCTGCAAAGGCATACACCTGCTGCCTCGACGGTCCCTTAGGTTCGAGGTGATCCACCATGACTGGCCGCAGTGCGTGGCCAGGGCTCGGCCTCGGTGCTCCTCTTGCCCCGCGGTACGGCGAGCGACCTCAGGAGGGGAGATGTTGACATGGTCTACCGATCTGCTAATGTGAGGCGTGGAGCCTGTCGGTCCTGTCCAGCAGACCACAGGCTTTCCTGTTGCCCGGCCGGTTTCGGGCCCCGGCGGTCAACTCCGCCGATGCGGGTCGGGGAAACGGATCCCGGGCGAGTCCGTTGGGGGAAGTGGTCATGACCATACAGTTCGAATGCGAATGCGGAGAGACCCTTGAGGTGGGGGAGGAGTTCGCGGGCAAGAGGGGTAGGTGCCCCTCGTGCAAGGCGATAGTCCGCGTCCCGGAGATGGCGCCGGAGCCCCTGGAATTGAAGGAGTCCGCGGAGCGGGCCCCCGAGGAAGGGGAGGCGGCCCAAGAGATAGGGACGGGTCTGCCGGGGGGGGCGGATCAGGGGAGAGGACAACCGGAGGAGAGTCCTGACGAGGGCCCTGCCCCATATGCCACAGCGGCGTTCTCGGGCAGATGGAGGAGGGCGCTTTTGTTGGCGTTGCCCGCTGTGGCGATCGCAGGGGTGTCATTGTATCTCGTAATGGACTCGGGGTCTCGGAGATCTGAGCCAATGGGCCCGAGACAGGGGGTTTCCACCATGGCGGCCAAGGAGACAGGGCCTAAGGTCAGCGTCGTCGTGGAGACCCCGGTGCCTCTTGCATCGGAGACCCAGGCGGTGCCCCCAGCAGGACCTCCGGCGGGGGAAAACAAGGGGGTCAGTGCGGAGGTGGCGTCCCAAGGGGTGGGTGAGGCCCCAGACGTCACCAAGGGCGCTCCCAAGGAGGTGGCATCCAGGGGCGCCGAGGGGCGGTCATCGGAGCGAGTGGCCAAGGGTCTCGGAAAGCCTGCCGTTGATGGCGGGCGTTATACGGTCCGTGTCGGGTCTTTTCGGGAGCAGCAGCGGGCAGATCGATTGGCCTCCGATCTCAAGAAGAAGGGCCTGGATGCCTTTGTGTGGACCGCACAGGTCTCTGAGAAGGGCAAATGGCACCGAGTCGGGGTGGGCCGTTTCGAGATTCGAAAAGAGGCAGAGCTCTATGCCAAGGGCCTCAAGGAGAGGTTGCGGCTCGAGACCGTGGTGACCGATCTTCCATCCGGGGGGCGGTGAGCGTGCGAAGGAGGCCCTAAGGAGGTCCCGGGTGACCACCGGTGATCCGCCCATCTCATGTCGCTGCCTCGGGGGGGCCGTATGCCCTCGCCTGGGTGCCTCCGTGCCGGCCCATTGCCGCCTTGGCGGCACTGGGAAGGCGATGGTGAGATCGCGAAGGACCAAGGTGCTGACACGAGGCTTGGCCCCGTGGGTGAGGCATTAGTAACCGCATGAAATTTTTGTTGTCTTATGGCCTGGTTTGGTGTAGAATGCATATGGTGGAACCTGGTACCGGGCCTGGGGCGAGGGCCAGCTCAGCGCAAGGCTGGAGGGAGAGGGTGGGCCAGGGTGAAGACGATATGCGGTGCATCCCGGCGCACTCTGGTTCGAGAGGGGCGGATGCTCAAATAGAATGAGGAACAGGAAAAGATGAAGTACAAACTCGACCGAGTGGGGATTCTCTTTGAGAACATGTCCGAGCCGCAATTGATATCCATTCAATTGCCGGATGGTTTCCATAAGATGGAACTCAATGACCGGATTCTCTTCCTCGCCAACGAGATCAAGGCATTGGAGTCCAACTTTCCGGTATACAAGGATTCTCTGCGCCGGCATACCTCCCTGGTCAGGATAGAGCAGGGACAGGCGGTGTATTCGGTGGAGTACCTACCGATCCTGGACGACGAGTACTGAGCGACCCCCTGTACTGTCCTGCGAGCTGGGAATCCCATCCCGCGGCCCGAGGACCCCTCGCCACGGGTACAGCCATTATCCGTCCTGCAAGATAGGCGTCACTCGGAAACCGCGGAATCCCGGACGAGCTCCTCGGCCAGGCGCGGCATCTCCTTGGCGCGCCTTATCCTCTTTTCCTGCCTCCTCAGGTAATGGTTTCGTCTCTCCAGCCGAACCAGGTACAGCACGAGGCCGGCAAGGAGGAAGTACTCCAGGGGCATCAAGAGGTTCCAGATGTTCATGGCATCACCCCCTCGGCGTTCATATCTGTACTGATCGTTACACATTCGTTACATCGACCGCCCACCTGCATGCCCTTCGTCGGCACTGGGCTTGGCCTGGGGATCCGTTCCCTCAGGCTTGATCTTTCTTAAAGCAAGCGGCGTGCCGTTCACCCCCATCCTCCCAGGTGTCTGCATCGGCCTTCACCGACCCCCCCTGCCTCCACGGGAAACGGGGCCTTGGGCCCTTTCTAGCGAGCAGGCACCCCCCGCACCGGGGTGCTCCTGCGGGCTGCCTCGCTGGGCCCAGGGGGATTCACTCCCGGGCCGGGTTGTGATACTGAGATGTGACGGGGGCAGTGTCCCTGGGAGGGGGCCCCGCGGAGGAGACGGGGATGCACGGAGTAGGGGGCGCCCATGGGCGATGGATGGCCAGGATCATGGGCCTTGGCCTCGCGGCCTTCATCTTCTGGCTCTCCCTCGTCCCTCTGGACCTCAGTGTGATCGGTTCCCTGCGGCTAGGCGATGAAGTCCTGCTCAGGGGTCGGGTCCCTGAAGAGGACCCCAGGATATCGGCCCCGAGAGACCCGGGATGGGTCCACCAAGGGTGGCTCCTGGATGCCGGGCTGTCATCCCTCTTCAAGGCCCACGGTCCCAAGGGGGTGATCCTGGCCAAGGCAGGCTCCGTGGCCCTGGCCTTCGTGCTCCTGTTCTCAGCCCTCGGGCGAAAGGCGCTGTCACTGGCATCGAGGGCCTTGCTCGTGACAGGGTCTTTCTGGCTCTCCCACATCGGCCATTTCTCGCCCAAGTCCTCAGCGGACTTGCTGTTGACGGCCATCCTGGTCTCCTCTCTGGCCTCGGGCCATGACAGGAAGTGGCGCCGCTGGATCCTCGTGCCTCTCATGGCCGTGTGGGCCAACGTCCATTGGGGCTTCGTCGTGGGCCTGCTGCTCGCCCTTGTGTGGCTCGTCTCGGATCTCTCCGAGATATGGCATGGGGGGAGGGGGCGCCGGCCCCTCCTGGCACTGATCTTGGGGATCTTCCTCGCCTGCCTTGTGACCCCGCACCCATTGGCGCTCTTCGGGGCCCTCCCTGGGGCGAGCGTGGATTGGGTGGCCCCGCACTTTCACCTGAGCGCCCCCAGGTGGATGCTAGTGGCCTTCTTCGGGGTCATGACCCTGGCCCTGTTGTCGAAGAGGCAGTGCCACCGAGGGGTGATGCTCGGCTGGATGGTGAGCTTCGCAGGGGGCGTGTCGAATGCAGAATGGATCCCGCTCTTTGGCTGGATGACCGGCCTGGCCATAGGGGAATCCCTGGGGTCCTGGGTGGGGTGGCCAAGGACCGCATGGCGTTTCCCTCCCGGTTCAGGCCCGCGCTGGGCCAAGGCCCAAGGGGTCGTTGTCTGGGTTGCCACAGCGGCACTGGCCCTCTCCATGGCACGGCCACAGCTCGGCCCGAGGCAATGGGCGTTTCGGTCAGACTCATATCCAAGGTCTGCCATGGCGGCCATCAAGGGGCGTGGGCCTGGGCAGAGGGTCCTGAACGACGTGCGATACGGGGACTCCCTGCTTGCCGCGCTCTATCCATCCTCCAAACCGTTCCTCCTGGGGGAGTTCGGCTCGGCATCCCCAGGGGTCTATGGGGACTACCTCAGGTTGCTGCCCCCCCCCAACCCCAACTGGGCCAGGAGGGCGGGGGAGAGGGCCCACCACTACTACCCTGCCAAGGGGGTCCACCGTGGGTGGAGGGATGTGCTGGAGCGTTACGGGTTCGACTGGGCCCTCCTGAGCCAGGAGTCGCAACTGGCCCAGCTCTTGGGGAGGGAAGTTGGATGGCATGTGGCAGTGGCCGAGGAGGGATCTGTCCTCTTTCAGAGGGGGGCACAAGAGGGCACAGGGCATCGGCTGGAAAGGCGTGGACCCATTCGGTGGGACGAGGGGTCCATTGCCAGGGGCCTGGAGGCCTTGAGGATCGGCAACCCATTTCGCGCCCTGTGGCATCTCAAGGTACCAGCTAGTCAAGGGGATCCCTCCGCCCTTTTGGGGAGCGCCAAGGCCTTGCTGGCCATGGGGAGGGGGGACCGGGCCCTGGAGGCCTTGAAGGCGGCGCGAGAGGCCGACTCAGAGGGAAGAATGGCTGCGGAGATCGGTCAATTGGAGGCCCGAATCGTGGGTGTCCACCATCCGCTAGGGAAGGGGCCGTGATGAGCCGGCGAGATCTCTCCAGATGGCTACCCATGGGCCTATGCCTTCTTGTGGCCCTCTGGGGTCTGTGCTGGCACTGGATCAGGTGGGGGGGGGACGGATGGTTCTATCTGGCCACCGGCAGATGGATCTGGGAGAACCAAGCGCTTCCTGAGACCAATGTCTTCGCCTTCAGCACACCTGAGCAGGCCTGGTCCGAGCAGAAATGGCTGGCGTGCCTGAGCCTCTATGCCCTGGAGCGCGCCGTGGGGCAGCAAGGGGCCCTGGTTGTGCTCTCCCTCGTGGCGGCCTGCGCCTTGGGCCTGGCCTGGGCGTGCGCCAAGCGGCGATCGGCAAGCCCCATGGTGAGTGCGGCCTTGGTCATCCTGGGCCTCCTCGTGGTCAGGTGGCGTCTGACGGCCAGGGGCGAGACCTTTGGGATGCTCCTCCTCGCCGGGCTCCTCTACCTGGTGGAGAGACACAGACACCAAGGCGGCCTCAAGGTCCTATGGATCGCCCCTCTCACGGCCCTGTGGGTCAATGTCCACGGGAGCTTCTACCTGGGGGCCCTGGTGCCGGGGGCGGTCCTGGCATCCGAGATCATCAAGCGTGCGGCCCGGGCGGAGGTGGGGCCCCTGGATGCCAGGGCCCTTAGGTCACTGGCCATGGCGACCTTGCTGTCCCTCTTGGCCATGGGTGCCCACCCCATGGGATACGAGGTGGTCCTTCATGTGGCATGGCAACTGGGCGCGCTTCACCGTGTCGTGGACATCTGGGGCCCCATGGACATCCACGCGGCCCCTGACCTTTGGGCGGGCGCATACATGGGGGTTGTCTGGATCGGGCTCTTGTTGTCCAGGAAGGGGGTGGACTGGACCGACTTGCTCCTGCTCATGCCCTTGGGATTCGAGGCCATGGTCTCCCGGAGGTTCATGGATCCGTTCGTCATCGTTTCCCTGCCCGCGGCCGCGGGGCACTGGGGCTGCCTCCTCAAGCCCCTGAGGGGCCTGTCCGAGTGGGGCATCGTGAGGTGGGGGGTGCGCACGGGCATGGCAGCCCTGGGGGTCGCCATGATGAGCGCCGCCTTCATGTACGCGGGGTTGCTGACAGCCGTGGCGGCCGTGACCGTTCCCCTGTGGGTGGTTCTGATCCTCCCCACCTCCGAGCACTTCCCCATCCCACGCCAGGCTGAAGGTGCATTGGGGCATCTTTTGGCCCAGGAGGGCGAGGGGAATCTCTTCAATTACTATACCTGGGGTGGGTACGTCATCTGGCGGGGATATCCCAGGGTGAAGGTCTTCATAGACGGCAGGGACGAGCTTTACACCAACGGGGTCTTCGAGGACTACATACACGTGATGGATGCCAGGCCGGGCTGGGAGGGGATCCTGGAGATCTACGAGATACGCTGGGTGCTCCTGCCCAATGAGCCGGGCGTTGTGACTTCCCTCAGGGAGGATCCGCGCTGGGCGGTGGAATACGAGGACGCCGGGGCGGTCCTGATGCGGAGAAAGGAGGCTTAGGCCGCACCTGGCCCGAAGGGTCACGGCTGTGCCACATGGATGGTCAGGGAGCTAGATCCCACCTTGTTCGTGACCCTCACGGTGTAATCCCCTGAGGGGAGCCCACCGGGGGCCGTGCAGGTCACCCTCGTGTCTGACCAGGAGGTCGCATTCGCCTTCTTGGGCCTTGAGAGGAGGGCAGGGTTTTCGAACTGCACGGTCCCCTTTCTCGTGCCGAAGTACTCGCCGGTCAGGGACAGGGCCTCGTAAGGGCTCACCGTGGACTTGTCCGATCCCGTGAGGTTCGGTGCCATGAGGGTGAAGGCGCCCTCCGCGGTGTCGGAGAGCCCTGTGTTGCGATTGGTGATCTCCAACCCGTACCTGCCTGCCGTCAGGAGCCTCTTGGTGGGGAAGGAGCAGGTCACCTGGGTGTCGCTAAAGGAAGAGACCGCGGCCTTCCTGCGGAGCCCTCCGCCCACGAAGTAAACGTTAGGGGTCCTGGTGCCGAAGTTGAAGCCGCTCACAGTCACCAAGGCGCCCGGACCTCCGCGGTCAGGCGAGACCCTCTGGATCCAGGTGTTGCTCGGCCTTTGGGCCTCCACGGAAACGGTCAGTTGCCGGTCCCCGCTGTGCGTGGACTCGTTGACGAACCTCAGTGTCCCAGTGTGCCTTCCCGGCGAGAGCTGGTAGACCTCCTCCATGACCAGGGAGAGGGTGACGGAGGTGTCTCCCCTCGGCGGGAGGGTCCCGCCCCCCGAGGAGAGGGAAGCCCAAGGCACGTCCACCGATGCGGACCAGATCAGGGGGGTGTCCGTGTTGTTAGTGAGGACATACGTTTGGCCCTGAGGCGAGAAGGTGCTGCCTAGCGTGCCCGAGGATTGAAATGAGGAGGCCGGGGTGACGTCCAGGTCCCAAACCTGGGCCTGCCCCAACTTCCCTGATATCACCAGGGCATAAGGTTGTGGGCCGAACGGTACGTTGTACCCCCTTATCCGGGCGATCCAGGTCCCGGTCAGGGGCGAGGGGACGGTGACCCCCTCGACGTTGTTGGCCCTGTCCGGGCCGGATTGGCCGCCATGATAGTGGAGGCCTCCCAGGGGGTCCACAAGCTCCAGGTCGAGGTCGTTCACGAGCCCCCCGTTGGCGGCCGGGGAGCCCGGATAGTCGCTCCAGGCCAGGTGGGCCTTGAGGGGCTCGTCGCTGGCAACGATAGAGAAGGTGTGTTCGATGAGCTGGCCGGTTCCCAAACCCGCTGGCTCGTCGAAGTGGAGTATGTCCCTCCCTTCGGGGTAGACCGCATTGCCGAGGTTCACCCTGCCCCATCCCTCCACCGGGTTGGGCAGAGGTGGGTTGGGGATCTCCTGTGTGGCACCGGTGCCGTACTGCCCAGGGGAGATGTCCTGAGCGGCGTTTATCAAGGCGGCCTTGATGAGGGCGGCCGAGGGGGTGGCCATCCCCTTCTCCCTAATCAGGTACTCACGAACCAGGGCAGCGGTGCCGGCAGTGAGGGGGGCGGCCATGCTCGTGCCCCCCATCCAGGCGTAGTAGCTGTTGTAACGGGCCCAGAAACTGCCGTCCGGCGCCAAAGAGGACCGCGTGGAGAGGATGTAGGTGCCGGGGGCCACCACGTCCGGCTTGATCCTCCCATCGAGACAGGGCCCCCTGGAGCTGAAGGCCGCGATGCCCCGAGGATTATCCGAGATACGGTCGCTTCGGATGGGCTCTGTCAGGTAACGTGTGTCGGGATACCAGATATAGTCGCCCCAGCGGTCCGTGAACTCCAGCCTGTACCCCTCCGAGGCCCCGACCGCCATGCAGTTCTTGGCAGTGGCCGGGGGTGTTACGGAATAGAGGTCGATGACCCCATCTTCGTCCTGGTCCACCCCCTGGTTTCCTGCGGAGAAGAGGATCAGGTAGTCCCTGTGGGCCCACACGTACTGGTCCACATCCTCGCTCGCCGCCGTGTAACGGGAAAGAGAGCCCACATACCCCCAGGAGTTCGTCTGGATCCGGGCCCCGGCGGACCTGCACTGGTTGAAGAGATCGCCCAGGTCCCATGGCACTAAGAGGTCACCCGTGTCATTGTCCATGATCGCCTGGAACAGGAGGCCCGCCTTGGGGGCAGTGCCGGCAAAGGAGCTCGGGGGAAAGCTGTTGGAGGCAGGGTCGCTCCCGGAGAGTCTCCCGTTTCCCAGGACCGACCCTGCCACGTGTGTCCCGTGGCCGTCAGTGTCCCTCACATCGCCGTCTCCAGCCACATCGAAGATCTGCAGGACCCTGGAGTTGCCCGTGCCGTCCTCGAAGTCGTCGTGGAGAAAGCCTGGGCTCGTGTATCCACCATCCAACCCGGTGTCAGCCACGCAGACTATCTGCCCCTGCCCGTATAGTCCATGGCTGTCTCGAGGGGTCCGTACGGCCATGATGTCCGTGCTCACGTTGTTGTGGAGGACCCATCTGGGTGCCTCTTCCACCCACCTTACCCCCTCGATGGCAGAGATATCTTGCAGGGCGCCGGCCCGGATCCGGACCCTCAACTTGATCCCCCGCGCATTGGTGGACTCGCCCTCGATCCGCCCCCCGAGGGATCCTATGGCCGAGCGGACAGCGTCGAGCTCCTCCCCTGGAAAGACGCTCACCACCATCTCCATCTCCTCCGACCCCTTGCTGAGGGATTGGAGCTTCAGGGCCCCATGCCTCCTGTACTCCGGGAGGTAGGGCCCGACCCACCGCACCCTTGGGATGGATGACAGGGCCCCGCGCAGGGGCGGTTCCACCCTGACCACAAAGGCGAACTCCGGTATGTAGTCCAGGAGGACTGCCCCTGCCCTCTCCAGTGCCTCCCGGTCAGAGGGGGTGATGGGGCCTTCGAACTGGACCACCGCGTACCGGCCCCCATGGCCGCCCCCACCGGAGGGGATGGCGCTGTCCCACTGGGTGGTCCTCCCCTGTTTCAGGGGGTCGAACGGCACGCCCCCTAGGTGGAGGAAGAGATCCCGCTGGGGGTTCAGATGGCGGGAAGAAGCAGAGATGCCCTCGGCTGGATCCCCCTGGCCCATGAACGATGGCTGTGCCACGGACAAGGTGGCCCAGGCCAGCGACAAGGCAAGGACGATCCTCGTGAATTTGCGAGCCATGGCGGGATCCTCAGGGGTCGCTCTCTCTTTCTTTGACTCCCCCTCTATCCGAGGAGTTTATCGAGCATTGGGGGAATGGGCAAGGAGAATCCGCACGACAAGCGTACGATTCCTCACCTGGGGCTCCCGCCTTCCTTGAGCCTCTGGGCCAGAGAGACCATGCGCTTCACCATGGCCTGTGCGGAATGGAGCCCATATTCGTCGTCCAGGACGCCGTGACGCCTTTCCTTGCTGAAGCGGCCAGATCCCCCCTGTGAGGCCACAGCCGGGGTCCCCCAGGCGCAGGCGAGCCCCCCGACAGGGATCATCTGGAAGGTGAGGAACCCCACCACTATGCTCTGGAGGGCGGTCTCGACCCCGGCGTTCCTGAACCAGCTCACGGCCATGGCCCCGCCGATCTTGTCCAAGAGGCTCCCCCTGTAGAGGTTCCCATGGGTGAAGGCGCGCAGGCGATCCAGCACGCATGCCAGGTACCCCGAGAGCCGACCGATGTAGACGGGGGTGGCCAGAATGAGGGCATCCGCCTCCAGGATCTTGGGGTAGAGCACCTGCATGTCGTCCTCCTGGACACATGGCCGCCCCTGCAGTTGTTTGCTGAGGCACCAGTTGCAGTGGCGGCAGTCAGAGATCTTCTTGCCCGCGAGGGTCTCCTTCTCGGCCTCGGCCCCGACGGAGCGTGCCACCTCGAGCGCCCTGTCCAGGAGTGCCTCCGTGTTGCCCCCTGCTATGGGGCTCCCGCATATCCCCAGGATCTTGATGGCCATGACCCACCTCCCATGAGCACGTGTCACATCTTTACATCCAAGGGTCCTGTGAATCAAGCGCCATCGCCCAAACGGCCCTTGATCTCGTCACCCCCCGGGAGTGGCAGGAGATCTCAGGTGTGGGACCGGTCCTGCTCCGTCTAGAGGAGGGGAGGCACGGTCTTGGGACCATGGGCACACAGTGTTAGAATTGGACACCCGGCACAGGGGGAGAGGTGACCCGAAAATGCGGTATCCACAGGAGGTGCAGGAGACATGTTGGGGAAGGGCATTGACGACTTGGCGGTGGGGGATGCGGCGGAGTTCTCCAAGACCATCACGGAGGCGGACGTGGTCCTGTTCGCGGGTGTCACCGGGGACCTCAATCCTGCCCATATGGACCAAGTCTGGGCCGAGGGGACCAGGTTCAGGGGCAGGATCGCCCACGGGATGCTATCGGCAGGGCTGATCTCAGCGGTCCTGGGGATGCAACTGCCTGGCCCCGGGACGATCTATCTGTCGCAGGAGCTTCGCTTCCTGGCCCCGGTGCGCATCGGTGACACAGTGACTGCCAGGGTGGAGGTGGAGGAACTGATCAAGGGGAAGAACCGTGCCCGTCTCCGCACCACTTGTCGGAACCAGGAGGGGACACAGGTGGTGGACGGGGTGGCATGGGTGATGCCGCCAAAGGGTGGAGCCGCGTAGGTTCGGGGCGTTAGATGCCGCCCGGCCCGGAGATGGGCATGGAGAGGAACTGGACAATGCTGAGGACAGACCGAAGGCTTCGGAGGAACCTGGAGATCCGGGCCGCGGTCATGGCGGGGATCAGGTCCTTCTTCGCTACCGAGGGGTTCTTGGAGGTCGATCCTCCGGCCTTGGTACCGCTGCCGGGCATGGAGCCCCATCTCAGCCCCTTCTCCACCATGATGCTCCATGGGGAGGGGCACCCCTTGCGGTTCCATCTCCACACCTCGCCGGAATACGCCCTCAAGAAACTCCTCACAGCCGGCATCGAGCGCCTCTACGCCATGGGGCACGTCTTCAGGAACGGGGAGGTCTCCCCTTTGCACAACCCAGAGTTCGCCCTACTGGAGTGGTATCGGGCAGGCACGGACTACCGAACCCTCATGTCCGATTGCGAGGCCTTGCTCCTGCACCTGTTGAAGGGGCTGGGACTCGGCACAGAGGTCAGCTATCAGGGGATACACCTGGACTTGAGGCCCCCCTGGCCGCGCATAAGCCTGGGCGAGGCCATGCGTGGTTACGCGGGCGTGGACCTGGAGGAGATCCAGGACCTGGAGGCCTTTGTCTCTGTAGCACTCTCCAAGGGCTACACGGAGGTCGACACCTCCTGGGCCTGGGAGGACGTCTTCTACAAGATCTTCCTGACCGAGGTGGAACCTCGACTGCCGAGGTCGGTCCCCTTCTTCCTGGTCGATTATCCCAAGGAGATGGCGGCCTTGGCCAGGATCAAACCAGGGGCACCGAGGTGGGCAGAGCGCTTCGAGCTCTTCTTGGCCGGGGTGGAGCTGGCCAATGCCTTCTCGGAGCTGACCGACCCGGAGGAACAGGCCGAGCGGCTCCAAAGGGAGCGCGATCAGCGCAGAGCCATAGGGCAGGAGGTCTACCCAGTGGATGCCTCGTTCCTGGAGGCCCTGAGGATGGGGATGCCCGAGGCCGCTGGGATCGCCCTCGGGGTGGACAGGCTGGTGATGTTATTGGCCGATGCGCCCTCCATCCAGGAGGTGATGGCCTTCCCGGCACAGGACCTCGTGAAGGAGTGGAGGCTCTCCCACGAGGCCTGCCAGGACTGAGCGTTGGGCCTCAACCGTGCTGCCGCCGCTCGGCCACCGCAACCGCTCCTCTCAGGGACAGACCCGCTCCCAATGGCCAGGGACCCAGACATGATGATAGGTGGTAAAACCGGAACGATCCGGCCGAGGCCTAGGTTCCCAGTGCCCTTCGACCCAAACATCCCTGCAAGGGGGGCGCAAGTAGATAGGTGCCGGCGCGGGCACGTAAACAGGGGGACCCCACCAGGGACCCCACCACACTGGGCCAACCCCTATGTAAAGGCTGTGGTGATGATGATGGGCCATTGCGGCAACTGGAATGGACAGGGCCGCCAATGTCGAGACCCCCACCAGGAGGGCGAGAAGTGGGATTCGCCTCAAGGCCATGGCCAGCCTCCTTTGAAGTGAGCCCGGCACCGACCCCCCTCGACGTCGGAGAGGGGACAGGCAGGACTCGCGACTCCGTTTCCTCCTTCTTACACCACTTTCGACAACGCCGCAAGGCATACGGTTTACAGGTGGTGAAGCCCTGGCCCGAGTTGGGTGGTGGTGCGATTGCCACATGGGGCCACCGGGGATATGATGGGTGCAACACGGGTGATCTGCCAAGCCCTTTGTCCTGCTCGAGGAAAGGAAATGGACATACCCTTCTCGAGGATCCGCAAGGCCCCAGGGCACATCAGGCGTTACAGGGACATCGTCACGGTCCTAGCCAAGTATGGCCTTTCCGGGTGGATTAAGCACCTGCCCTTGGGTTTCGTGCGGGAGGTGGTGACGCGTCGGCTCGGCAAGGAGCTTGCCGAAGAACCCTTGGAGCGCAGGTTGAGAAGGGCCCTCGAGGAACTCGGGCCCACCTTCGTCAAGCTGGGGCAGCTCTTGAGCGTTCGTCCGGACATAGTGGGGCTCAGGGTCTCACAGGAGCTTCAGGGCCTCCTCGACCAGACGCCCGCGGACGGGGAGGAGTCGGTCAGGCGCACCATAGAGGCGGAGTTCGGCCGCCCGATGGGCGAGCTCTTCAAGGAGCTGGAGCCCAAGGCTGTGGCCTCGGCCTCCGTCGCCCAGGTCCACAGGGCCTTCTTGCACTCAGGGGAAGAGGTGGCGGTGAAGGTCCAGCACCAAGGGGTGGAGGAGAAGGTGGAGACCGACATGGAGATCCTCCTCGACCTGGCAGATCTCCTGGAGAGGCATGTCCCTGAGAGCCGCCCTTACAGGCCCAGGGCCATGGTGGAAGAGTTCAGGAAGATCCTCCTGAAGGAGCTGGACTTCAGGAGGGAGCTTCACCACTTGGAGGCCTTTCGCTCCCTCTTCGAAGGCGACCGCAGGATCTGTATCCCCAAGCCCTTCCCTGAACTGACCACACGAAGGGTCCTCACCATGGAGTACCTCCGAGGCCTCAAGGCCACCGATGTCGATCTCCTTCGTTCCCAAGGGGTCGACCTACAGGGATTGGCCACTGAAGGGGCCCGCACCTTCCTCGCCATGGTGTTCGAGAAGGGGCTGTTCCACGGGGACCCGCATCCCGGGAACCTCCTGGTGATGGACAGGGAGAGGATCGGGCTCCTGGATTTCGGCATGGTGGGCAGGCTCGACGAGGAGCTTCGCCACGACCTGGAGGACATCCTCATGGGGATGGTCAGGCGGGACACCAGGAAGATCACCAGCACCTTCATACGTATGGGGGCGGCCCCTCCGGATCTGGAAAGGTCGTCGTTTCAGGCGGATCTCCAGGATCTGCTAGGCTACTATGCTGAGATCCCCATAGGCGAGATAGACGCGGCCGCTGCCCTGCAGGAGATGATCGAGTTGGTGCGAAGACACCGCATCGTGCTCCCCCCTGACCTGGCCCTCCTGGCCAAGGTGATAATCACCCTGGATGGCACCGGGAGGGCATTGTACCCGGAGTTCAGGATAATGGAGTTCCTCATCCCCTATCGGGAAAGGATACTCATGCGCAGGCTCTCTCCTGTGCGCCAGATGAGAAAGGCGCAGCGGGTGGCGGAGGACGTGGACCGCCTCATCCAGTTCGCCCCGGCTGCCCTCTCCGAGGTGATCCGTCAGATGGAGGCAGGAAAGCTCACCGTTCAGCTTCGGGTACAGGGGATGGAAGAGGCCAGACGCGAGGTCGAGCGGTCGGTCAACAGGTTGACCTTCGGGATCCTGACATCGGCGCTCCTCGTCTCCTCCTCGTTGTTGATGCTGCTCGAGGCACCCCCCCTCCTTTGGGGCCATTCGGCCATGGGACTGGCCGGTTACGGCTTGTCGATACTCCTGGCAGCTCGTCTGCTGTGGGCCATCTTCCGCTCTGGCAGGCTCAACTGAGGCCGTCGGTGTGCCGGGTCAGGGTTCATAAGGTGAGGGGAACTGGCAGATGAGGGACAGATCGAGGGTCCTGGTTGCCCCCTCCAGAGAGAGGCCCGATGGCGGCCGCAAGTTCAATGCTGCCCTCCTTTCCGTTGTCTCCAATTCCACCTTGGTCGTCTTGAAGCTCTCCGTAGGGGTGGTAACCGGGTCCCTGAGCGTGATCTCCGAGGCGGTCCACTCCGGCATGGACCTCCTGGCCGCCTTGATAGCGGCGGTGGCGGTAAGGAGGGCGAGCCACCCCCCTGACTCCGGCCACCTCTTCGGCCACGGCAAGTTCGAGAACGTGTCCGGGGTCATCGAGGCCCTCCTCATCTTCGGTGCCGCGGGATACATCGTGGCGGAGTCCATACAAAGGTTGATGGAAGGCAGTTCCTTCTCTTACCTGGGGACAGGGCTTGCGGTCATGGCAGTCTCAGCGGCGGTGAACACGGCGGTGTCGGCAAGGCTCTTCAAGGTGGCCAAGGAGACGGACTCCATCGCCCTGGAGGCCGACGCCTTGCATCTCAGGACTGACGTCTACACCTCCCTGGGCGTTTTCGTGGCCCTCGGGGCGATCCTCCTGACGGACTGGCTGGTCAAGGACCCCGCGGCCAATGCCCGGTTTCATGCCCTGGATCCGCTGGTGGCCCTTGGGGTGGCCGTGATGATCATGGGGGCAGCGTATGATCTGACCCGCCGCTCCTTCGGGGGCCTGGTGGATCGGCCCCTACCAGAGGAGGAAGATCGAACGATTCGGGAGATCCTGGGAACGCACGACGCAGGCTTCGTGGAATTCCACGAGCTCAGGCACAGGAAGGCGGGCTCGGAGAGGCACATCGACCTGCACCTCGTTGTGGCTCGGGGCACGACCGTGGGGGATGTCCATTCCCTGTGCGACAGGATCGAGGAGGAGATCCAGGCCGCCCTTCCTGGGGCGAAGGTCCTGATCCACGTGGAGCCCTGCTCCGAAGACTGCCCCTCGTGCAGGGCCCGCACGTCTTGCCCATGCGAGCTCCATGCATCGGGCCCAAGAGAGTGAGTGGCGCCCCTCGGTCGGTCACGAGGGTTTGGAGACCAGCCATATCCAGACCTGCGCGAGCCCCTCGGGCCTTCTCGGTCTCACTCACGGCGAAATAGCAGCGAGCTCCACCAGGCCTCGGTCTCTCGGTGGATGAGGGTGAGCTGAGGCGAGTACATGGCCACGATCTCTTGCGCCCTGTTGCGCCATATGCCCCCAAGGACGAGACTCCCCCCCGGGGAGACACAGTGCATCAGGGCCTTGGACCTCTTGAGGACGGTCTTGAGGGGCAGATGGGCCAAGACCAAGGGATACCGTCCCCCTTCCCTACCGACATCCAGACATCGGACCTTGATCCTACCAGCGAGCTTGTTGTGGGAGACGTTCTGTCGCGCCACAGAAACCGCATGCGGGTCTATGTCCAGGGCCAGCACCCTTTTCACCCCCAAATGGGCCGCGGCCAAGGCCAGGACCCCGGTCCCGGTGCCTGCATCCAGGGCGAGGTCCGGGACCTCCTGTTCCAGGACCAACTCCAGCAGCCTCAGGCACCCCCTGGTCCCCGGGTGGATCCCGGTGCCCCTGGCACCCTTCACCTCCATCTCCATCACGTGCTGGCCCTGTGCCGGTTGGAGCTTCCACCCGCGAGGGACTACCCACAGGCGATCAGTGGCCTGGAAGGGACGGAAGAACCTCTTCTCCCCGCGCGCAGGGCGCCCTTGGATCTCCTCGGGCTCCCACTGCACCGCGGGAGGCATGGGATGGGAGAAATACCTGGCGAGGCGACCACAGGCCGCCCTCAGCCTCCGTGCCTCCCTGGGGATCCACCTCTCGGCAGGGACCCAGGCCTCCAAAGACCAAAGGCCTGTCCCCGCCTCCCTGATCTTCACCCCTTGACGGGCCAGGCTCACCAACATTGGGGTCAGGAAGAGGCATGCTTGGGTTGAGGCAACTACCTGGACCTTCACCCCTTGGAGCGACCTCGACCGTGCCTTGTCGGAGAGAGACATGGGCCTTACGTTATATGAAAGGCCCAAGGGTGTAAAGGAGGCCCGGGTACCGGACGAGGACCCTCGTCGCTGGCATCCCGAGATGGTTCGGGATATACTCCATTGCAGTCCCGAGCTGTCAGGTTGCATCGGCCGTGGTCGGGAGCAACCCTGTGTGAAGAGTCGTGGACGTGGCCGATGTGGGGCCCTCCTCCACAAACGACTCGGCACAGCGCATGCACCGTGGTGACCGACAGCCCCTCGAGCGTCTCGAGGCACCTCGATCCATGATCCCGTGATCTGGAGGCAGATCATGATCTACCTAGATTACAACGCCACTACCCCCATAGACCAGAGGGTGGCGAAGGCCATGGAACCTTTCCTCCACAAGGAGTATGGGAATCCCAACAGCGTGTATCCCTTGGGCCGAAGGGCCAGGGAGGCCGTGGAGAAGGCCCGCGATGATGTGGCGGAGCTGCTGGGGTGTGAGCCGCGAGAGGTCGTCTTTACGAGCGGGGGGAGCGAGGCCAATAACATGGTCATCAAGGGGGTGGCTGCGGCCCATCGCGGGAGGCCGCGTCACATCATCACCAGCCAGATCGAACACCCCTCTGTCCTGGAGCCGTGCAGGTACCTGGAGACCGAGGGGGTGGATGTGACGTACCTGGGGGTGGACCTGCAAGGCCGGGTCTCCCCGCGGGAGCTCAGGGATGCCATACGCCCAGAGACCATCCTGGTGAGCATCATGCACGCCAACAACGAGGTCGGGACACTGCAGCCCATCGAGGAACTGTCCAAGATCTGCAAGGAGGCTGGGGTGCTTTTTCATACGGATGCCGCCCAGTCCGTGGGCAAGGTGCCGGTGTCGGTGAGGGATCTGGGCGTGGACTTCCTCACGGTGGCAGGGCACAAGCTCTACGCCCCGAAGGGGGTCGGTGCACTCTTCGTGAGGGATGGGGTCTCGTTGGTATCCCTGATTCATGGGGCTGGACAGGAAGGGGGGCGTAGGGCTGGGACAGAGAGCGCCTTGCTTTGCGTGGGGCTCGCAGCGGCGTGCAAGCTCGCCAGGGAGGGTCTGGAGCATGAGCCCCTCCGTATCCGCGGCCTCAGGGACCGCCTCCATCAGGGTCTCATGGGGTGCGTTGCCGGCCTCACCCTCAACGGCCACCCCGACGAGAGGCTCCCGAACACCCTCAATGTCTCCTTCCCCGGCGTGGCAGGTCATCAGCTCCTTGCCGAGATACCGGAGATATGGGCGTCCACAGGGTCGGCATGCCACGAGGGATCCGGTGAGATATCCCCGGTCCTACGCGCCATGGGTGTGCCCGAGGAGGTGGCCATGGGCGCCGTGAGGTTCAGCCTGGGCCGGCCCACTTCCCAGGAGGATGTGGATATCGCCATCCAGATGGTAGCCGAGTGGGCCAAGGCCAGGGAGAGGCGCAAAGGGCTCTGGGGCAGGCTCAAGGGCCTCCTTCACAGGTCGAGATGAGTTATGGACTTCCTGGTCCAGAGGCTTCTGCCCGTATTGCTGGTGCTCCTCTATCAGATCCTCCCGTGGGACGTCCTCCCCGACTTCCTGGGGCCTCTGGGGCGGCTGGACGATATGCTGTTGCTGGGGCTGTTGTTCTGGTACCTTTGGAGCGGCAGACGCCTGGGGGATCTCCTTCGCAAGGATCGCACCTCTCGTACCCGCGAGGCCCGCGGTTCAGGCCCCCAGGACTCCCCCCGAGGTCATGACGGACCGGGTGACACGGGGGACCCTTACTCGGTCCTGGGCATACCGCCTGGGGCATCCATGGAAGATGTCCATCGGGCGTACAGGCGGGAGATGGCCAAGTATCACCCGGATCGCGTGAGCCACTTGGGGGAAGAACTCCAGAGGGTGGCCCACAGGAAGAGCCTTGAGATCCAAGAGGCCTACCAGGAGATCCTTCGGAGGAAGGGGCAGCGGGTGCAGGCCCCCCCTTAGTGCCCGGGGCATGGGCTAGGTCGTGGAGGGACACCTCGAGGGACGGGAGGTCCGTGTGACACCTCGACATGGCCGGCCCCTTTGCGGGCTTGACAATCTCCACGCGAATGGCTACTTAAGGTTCCATTTGAAGGCCGCGGTTGCTCCGACCAGGGGGGGCACATCCCGCATGCTGCCTTCGCCGGTCAGGGTAGCAGCGCTCGGGCGGGCGTTCTGGTAAGGGCGTGCAAGGCGCATACACGGAAAGAAGACCCCGGTGTCCAGCCTTCGTCTGCCGTCTCCCATTCCCATGATCACAGGCCCCTTGATGGGGGTCTTCCTCATCTGCCTCCTGACAACATGGGGCCTCGCCCAGGAGACAGCGGGGAGGGTGGTCTTTGTGCGGGGGGTCCTCTGGATCATCCGGGGCGAGGGGCCCGATCGGATCCAGGGGCAGGTCGGAATGCCCCTGCACCAAGGCGACCGTCTCGAGACCCCGGAGGGATCGAGGGCAGGCATCCTCTTGTCAGACGAGAGCCTGATCCATCTCCATGGGGGTTCGTACCTGGTGGTGAAGGAGGTGGTGCCTTCAGGCGGCCTTTCATCCGGGGTGTCGAAGGTCTCCCTGCGCAGGGGCCTGAGGAGTCTCATGCGGCTGGTACTCGGGGAGGTATGGGTCCGGTCCTCCTCGGAGATGCTGTGGGAGGTCTCCAATGCCATAGTGGGCGTGAGGGGCACTGACCTAGGGATCAGGGTCGATGCCTCTGGCGAGGCCTTGGTCTGGGTGCTCTCCGGCAGGGTCAGCATAAGGCACCCGCTGCGGTCCCTGGAGCTGGCGGAGATGGAGGAGGCTGCCATGGGCCTCACCCGAGCCCCGAGCAAGAGGGCCATCCTCATGAGGCCTTTGGAGACCGTCCAGTGGATCCTGCGATACCCTGTCTGGGTGAGCTCAAGGGATTTCCCCATGGCGCCCTTCATGAGGGGATACCCTTCCCACATGGAGGCCGCGGTCCTGCGGGACGAGGGCGCGGTGGGGGAGGCCTTGGAACAGGGGATCGCGCTGCCCGATGGCCCTCTCAAGGAGCTCCTCATGGGCTGGATGGACCTCGACATGGGACGGAGGGATAGGGCCATGAGGAGATTCGACCGCGCCCCGACCGATCACCCAGCGACGCGGCTAGGACATGCCATCGCCTTGATCCAGTGGGGCCGTTGGGGTGAGGCCGAGGCCATCCTCGCGGAGGCATCGGAATGGTCACGGGCTTACCCTGAGATGCTCGCCCTTCGGGGAGTTGCCCTACTGGGCGAGGGGCGACCGACCCAGGCGGTTCGCCTCTTGCAAGAGGCCCTCGAGGCAGACCCTGTCCTCGCATTGGCCCAGGTGCAGATGGGCCTCATCTCCATGGTCTGGAACCGCATGGAGGAGGCCTGGCACTGGGCCCACAAGGCCCTTTCCTCTCACCCTCTGTCCCCTTCGGCCCTGATGCTGCAAGGATGGCTCCTCAGGTCCCGTGGGGACCTGGAAGGGGCGCTGAAGGCAATCCAGGCATCCCTTGCCCAGGATCCAGTCCTGTTGCCTGCCCTGATCCAACGTGCCGAGGTCCTCATGGGCATGGAGATGGAAGGGGAATCCTTGGAACTCCTGAGACAGATGGAGAGGTTGTATCCGGACAGCGCCCATGTCTCAGTCCTTCAGGGGTTCACCCATCTGGCCAAGGGAAAGGGCCAGATGGCTCAGAAGGCATTTCGGGCAGCCCTCGATAGGGACCCGCGGATGGGGGAGGCCTTCATGGGCCTCGGGATCCTTCGCATGAGGGAGGGGCAAAGCGGGGATGCCCTGGAGGCCTTTCTCAGCGCCACACTCGTGGACCCATATGCCTCTTTGCCTCAGAGCTACCTGGCCAAGGCGCTCCACCAAATGGGGAGGCACAGCGATGCCTTGGCCGTCCTGAGCAGGGCCCAGGCCCTGGACCCGATGGATCCCACGCCTGACCTGTACATGGCCCTGATCCTGCGAGACCTGCACAGGCCAGGAGAGGCGATCCGGGCGTTGGAGCGATCCATAGAGAAGAACGAAGGCCGGTGCGTTTATCGCTCTCGGTTCCTCTTGGATCAGGATCGAGCAGTGCGCAACGTGAGCTTGGCTGAGGCCTACAGGGAGATGGGCCAACTGGCGCGGGCCCGGCAAAGGGCCTTGCTCTCCTCGCGGGATGACCCGACCAACAGCGCCGCACATCTCTTCCTCGCCTCCACGTTCCTGGAACAAGGGCACACCCGTGCAGGGATCAGGGAGATGCTCAGGGCCAGGTTGCTCATGCCGGTGAATGCCAACAGCTTCGACACCTTCCACGACTACACCATGCTCTTGGAGGCCCCCCGTGTGCGCGGAGAGCTGGAGGCTGGCGTGGGTGAGCATGAGACCCGCCAGGGGGACGTCCTCCTGCACGGGGGAAGCGGGTCCTTGAGCGGGACCCTCCTCGTCCATGGGGATGAGACCAAGGGGTTTCATAAAGAGAACCACGGGGAGAGGGACCTCGATCTGTTCTTGGACCTGAAGGCAGGGATTGCCCATGGACATGAACTGCTGCTTCACGGGGAGTGGTTGCGCTGGGCGCAGGGGGACCACCAGGGGGATGCGGATGCCGAGTGGGTCCAGGACCCCTTCCTCCACCAGAGGGGCACCGTGAGGGATGTGGGAGTTGGATACAGGTGGCATCTCGATCCCAGGGAGGAACTCCTCCTCTACACCCAGTGGCATAAAGCCCGAGGCGAATTGGAGGATCTGGTGAAGAGCCCTTTGGGGCACGGTGTCTCCCTGAGACAGGACGTGAACTGGAGCTCAGGGGCGGAGAGTGTGCAGGCGGGTTTGATCCGGATGGGGCACAGTGGGAAACACCGGTGGGAGTGCGGGATCCACGGGGTGTGGGCACAGGAGACACTCAGCAAGGAGGACCTGGTCACGCTCCACGGCCCTGGCGGTCTCATGGGTAGTTTGGCAATGCGGGAGGAGACGCGTCTCCCCCCGGCATTCTTGGATCTCCACGCAGGGGACATCCTCAAGGTCACCCCTCGCCTCTTTCTCGAGGGTGCACTGCACATCCAGTGGTCTCGGATGGGGACCAGCCCCCCCATCTACTCCTCCGAGGCCGACAAACGCTTTCACCTCTGCCCCAGGTTGGGCGTCATATGGTCTTTGTCCAAGGGTGACACCCTTCGCCTCGGGGTCATGGAGTACGTGGAGCCGCCATACACTGTCCTGGAAGGCCTTCAGCCCGGGGAGAATGTTGGTTTTCCCCTCGGGGAGGACGCCGCCGCAGGGTCGTGGAACCGCGAGCTCAGGGTGGGATGGGATCGCGACTGGGGGGGGTCGGTGTTCAGCCACCTGGGCGGTAAGATGAGGATCCACAGGGTCTGGGAGGAGAGGCCCACGAGGCCCGTGTTCCAGGCACGAGACCTGAGGGAAGAGGCACTGAGCGCCGAGGTGGAGTTCCTTGCCCTGCCTTCCCTATCCCTGGTGACGCGATACGAGGCCAAGCACCTGCACTGGGAGGGCATCGATTCCCCCCCTGGGATCTGGAAGGGGGAGTCGTGGGTAGAGCATCGGGGGGTGGCCGAGCTCCGCTGGGTCCACGAGGCGGGGTGGCGGGCCCTCCTCAGGGGCACTGGGGTGATCCAGCGCGGGGACTTGGGGCGGTACGGTAGAGCAGAGGAGGCCTTCTGGACCGATGCGGTGCTAGAGAAGTACCTGGATGGGAGGCGATGGCTCTTCAGTGTGGCGGCCCACAACCTCATGGACCAGCCCTTTCGCCTGAGGACCCAGGAGTTGGTGGAGGAGAAAGGGAGGCCGGCCCGTCAGGTAATGTTTTCAGTGCGCTTCCAGTTTTGAGGCGGTTTCGTTGCTTGTGCGGGGGGCGTGGACCGTTGGGTCGGATAGCAGGCACACGATGCTGCCGCTGTTGCCGCGGGTTTGGCTCAAACCGCTGTGTCGGTGGGAGTCGGGTAATGGCTCACTTTTCCATGGGCGGGGGAAAGGTGTTCCCTGGCGGCGAACCTCGATGGGGTGACTGCCAAGGCCTGAAGCGCAGGATATGCGGCCGCCCTGGGGGTCGGGACGTCTCTGCGTTGACAATGGGTCCTGGCATACATAGAATGGAGCCAAGCTTGAGCCGGAAGGAGGGGATTTGCATGCCGATCTTCGAGTTCAGATGCCCGGCGTGTGGGCATGAATTCGAGTGCTTGGTGATGGGCCAGGAGGGAGCCTCGGGGCTTCGCTGCCCCCGCTGTTCGAGGCCGGGTGTGGAGAAACTCCTCTCGGTGTTCGCAAGCGGTTATGGTTCGTCTGGTCCATCCCTGGGCCCTGCTGGCAGCGGGTGCGGGTCCTCCCGTACGGGGTTCTCTTGAGCCTCGTGACTAGGGCGGCGGTGGCCGCTCAAGCCTTTTTCGGGGGCATCCATGGGGACAAGGGGTGGGAGAAGGGTATTGGGGGCCTGGCTGAGGGCCTCCCTTTGTGCGTTGGCCCTGTCGTGGGCCTCCTCTGCATGGGCTGGGGACAGCGGGATACCCTGGAAGGACTATGATGAGGCCTTGAGGGACGCCCAGAAGAGCGGGAGGCCCGTCTTCCTGTATTTCTTCATCGATAACTGCACGTACTGTAGGAAGATGGACGGCCAGACCTTGATGGCGCGGGGGGTAGTGGACTACCTGAGGGAGAACTTCGTCTCGGTCCGGGTAAGAGGGGAAAAGGACCCGCAACTGGTTCGCAAGTACATGGTGCGCGGATTCCCCACCTCTTGGTTCCTCACCCCTGACGGGAAGGCCATCTCCTCCCTGCCAGGTTATCTTGGCCCCGAGGAGTTCACCAGGGTGTTGAGATACATCGGCGGAGGGCACTACAGGTCCAAGTCCCTCAAGGAGTACTTGGGGGGATCGTGACAGAGACGTCTCGCTACGCGGATCCACCCCCTAGAGGTGTGAGATCCTCCCGAAGACCCTCAGGAAAAAGGAGGCCCCCATGCTTATAAGGAACTGGATGACCCGCGACCCCATCACAGTGGAACCGGACACCTCTATGCTCGATGCCGAACACATCATGAAGGAGAACAAGATCCGCAGGCTCCCCGTCATGAAGGGCGGGAAGCTGGTGGGGATCCTCACCGAGCACGACCTCAAGGCGGCCTCGGCCTCCTCGGCCACCACGCTGGACGTGCACGAGCTCATGTATCTCTTGGCGCGTGTGAAGGTCCGAGAGATCATGACCAAGGAGCCGATAACCATTCGGGACGATGACACTGTGGAGGAGGCGGCCGTGGTGATGCTCAGGAGGAGGATCTCCTGCCTCCCAGTCTTGGACGAAAAGGGAAAACTGGTGGGGATCATCACCAATACCGACATCTTCAAGGTCCTGGTGAGCTTGACCGGGATCTTCAGGGGGGGCATACAGTTCGCGTTCGAACTGGAGGACCGTTCTGGCTCCATCAAGGAGGTGGCCGACGTCATCAGGGAGTACGGAGGGCGCATGGCGGCCATCCTGACCTCGTACGAGAACGCCAGGGAGGGTTACCGTCGGGTGTATATTAGGGCAAAGGACATCGACCGGACGAGGTTGGATGAGCTGGAGAGTCGGCTCCGCGAGAACTATCGGGTCCTCTACACCATAGACTCCAGGAAGAAGAAACACATCTTCCCGCATGAGTGATGGGATTCGGATCCGTGGTCGTCCTGAAGGGGCCTTTCCCGCAGGGGGAGGGCCCTTTCTTTTGACCTGGCTTCGGATGCGCTGTGCGGCCCTGTTGTGATCTTGGTTGGGGGTAACCGTTGCCTCGAGCGAGGAAGTCTCCTTCTGGGAGGCCATGGATAGTCAGGGAGGCAGACCCGTCGCGTGTGGAGGCCCTGGGAAAGGCCATAGGGGTCCCCACCGAGGTGGCTCGGGTGCTGGTCAACAGGGGTGTGGATGAGGCCGAGAGCGCTCAAAGGTTCTTGATGCCTTACCTCAAAGACCTCTATCCACCAGAGGGACTGGCCGATATGGACAGGGCCGTAGAGAGGATCGTGGCGGCCGTTCGGGGCCGCACCCCCATCCTGGTCTACGGCGATTACGACGCTGACGGGGTCACCTCCGTGGCGCTGCTGCTGTCCTTCCTCAAGGATGTGGGGGCGAGGGTGACCTGGACGATCCCCCACCGGGTAGAGCACGGATACGGGCTCCACCTGCCCCTGCTCCAGAAGGCCCGAAGGGATGGGGTGGGCCTGGTCATCACCGTGGACTGCGGGATCTCGGATCTGGATGAGATCAGACATGCGGCCGAGATGGGGATCGATGTCATCGTCACTGACCATCACGAGGTCCTCGGCACGCTCCCTCCGGCCTGGGCGGTGATAAACCCGAAACGCAAGGACAATGGATATCCGTTTTCCGAACTCGCCGGCGTCGGCGTGGCCTTTCTGCTGGTCTGGGCCTTAGCCAGGAGGCTGAAGGAGGCAGGATGGTTGAAGGGCGGCAGCGAGCCGTCCCTGAAGGGGTATCTGGACCTGGTGGCCCTGGGCACCGTTGCGGATCAAGCCCCGCTCCTCGGGGAGAACCGCATCCTGGTCAAACACGGCATGCAGGTGCTGGCCCAAGGCCATCGCCCTGGCCTGAGGGCGCTCCTCAAGGTCAGCGGGTCCGAGGCGAGATCCATCTCGGTGGGGACCGTCTCGTTTCAGATCGCCCCTCGCCTCAACGCCCCAGGGAGGCTGGAGGAGGCCGTCTCGGCACTCCGACTCCTCATGACCAGTGATATGGGTGAGGCTGAGGAGCTGGCAGGTCTATTGGACGGGATGAACAGGGGCAGGCAACAGCTGGAGGAAGGGATCCTCAGGGAGGCCTATGCTCAAGCCGAGGGGGAAATCCGTGCGGGACGTGCTGCCATTGTGCTGGCCAAGGAGGGTTGGCACCCAGGTGTGATAGGTATCGTGGCATCGCGGTTAGTGGAGAGTTTCAACATGCCTGTGGTGCTCGTGGCCATCCAGGATGGCGTGGGCAAGGGCTCTGCGCGCTCCCCCGAGGGGTTCCATCTCATGCGTGGCCTGCGGGCCTGCGGGGCCCTCTTGGAGCGGTGTGGAGGGCACAGGCTCGCCGCTGGCCTGACCATCGACCCGGTGAAGGTACCTTCCTTTCGCGAGGCGTTCTGTGAGGAGGCCGAGAGGGCCCTGAGCGGAAAGGGGCAGGTGCCTGCCCTTTACATAGACGGCTTCCTCTCTCCACAGCAGCTCACCCCAGAGTTCGTGAGCCACCTGGCTCGGTTGGAGCCACACGGTGTCGGAAACCCGGAGCCCCTCTTCCAGATGGAGGGGGTGGAGATTGCGCAGTGTCGGCGCGTGGGGCAGGATCACCTGAAGCTCTGGGTCCGAGCGGGTGGTGTGGGCTTCGACGCCATCGGGTTCAACATGGGTAGCAGCTTTCCCGAGGATCTGCGAGGACCGGCGAGCCTGGCCTGCACCCCTCGGTTCAACGAATGGCAGGGCCGCAGCTCCATCCAGTTGGTCCTGAAGGACGTGAGGCCGTCATGAACCGTCCTGGACCTCGCTGAGGCCAGTCCCCCCGAGATCATCCTCCCCCTGCCGCAGTTGCAGGACGCTCTCCATCTGTTCCAACGAGGATTGCAGCTCATGGGCCCTTTGGGTGAAGGTATGGGTCGCTTCCTCCGAGGGCAGCCCCTTCTTGGAGAGGCGCTTGCGGAGCCTCCTCAAACGCCGCTCCACGTCCATCAAGGCATCGATGGGGAGATGGCGTTCCGTAAGAGGGTGGGCGGCACTCGGCACCGCCTCGCCCAGCTCGAAGGAATCCAGCAGTCGGGGCACGGCGACCCATGGGATGCCGCAGCCTCCCAAGGCATCGGCCAGGGACAAGGCGCCCCTTTCTTCGCCATGGACCACGAAGACCTTGAGCCCCGGGGTCTTGAGATGTCTTACCCAACCCAGGAGTTCGTCTCTGTCCGCATGGGCGGAGAAACCGCCCAGCGTATGGACCTTCGCCGCCACCGTCACGGGTTCCCCGAGTATCCTCACGCTCCTGGCTCCGTCGACGATCTGTCGCCCCACGGTACCCTGCGCCTGGTATCCTATGAAGACTATGTGCGAATTGGATCGCCAGAGATTGTGCTTTAGGTGGTGTTTGATCCGACCCGCATTGCACATCCCGCTGGCGGCGATGATGATGGCGGGTCCCTCCATCTGGTTGATGGCCATCGATTCCTCTGTTGTGCGACAGAGGACCAGGTGGGGTAGTCGGAGCGGTTCATCGCCTCGCCTGAGGAGGGCCCTTGCCTGCCCGTCGAAGCACTCAGGGTGCCTATTGAAGATCTCGGTGGCGGCTATGGCGAGGGGACTGTCCACATAGACAGGTATGTCGGGGATCAGCCCCTTTCTGAGGAACTCGTGGAGGATGTAGAGGACCTCCTGGGTTCGCCCCACTGCGAAGCTGGGGATCACCACCTTGCCCCGTTCCCTCACGGCCTCCAGGATGACGGAGAGGAACTCATCCAGGGTCTCCTCATGGGACTTGTGGAGGCGATCCCCGTAGGTCGATTCCACCAGCACTATCTGGGCCTCCTCGATGGGCTGCGGGTCCTGGATGATGGGCTGGTTCTTCCTGCCGATGTCCCCCGAGAAGACCAGCTTCCACCCCCGGCCGCCGTCGTCCGCCCAGAGCTCCACAGAGGCGGACCCGAGGATGTGGCCAGCGTCCTGGAACCGGACATGGACACCGCTGGCCACTCGCTCCCTCCTCCCGTAAGGGATCTGGCTGAAGAGGCTCAAGGCCTTGCGGGCGTCTTGCTGGTCGTAAAGGGGAAGGACCGGCTTGCGTCCCACCCTCAGGTTCCTGCGGGTCTCCCAGGCGGCCTCCATCTCCTGGATATGGGCGCTGTCCAGGAGCATGATCTCGCACAGGTCCCTCGTGGCAGGGGTGCAGTAGATGGGTCCCTTGTACCCGGCCTTGACCAAGGCTGGGACCAGCCCAGCATGGTCCATGTGGGCGTGTGTGAGGACCACAGCGTCCACATCCAGGGGCCTGTACCTCTCCATCCTCCGATTTCGCTCCTCAAGCGCCCTCGGGCCTTGAAATAGGCCACAGTCCACGAGGACCGCAGCCTGGGTGGTCTCCACCCTGTAGGCCGCCCCTGTCACAGTGCGCGCCCCCCCGATGAAGGTGATCCGCATCGCCGCCTCCACGCACCTGCCCCATCGCCGATGGGGTCCAAGATCCAACGGGCCATGCCTCGGGCCGGGGGAGCACTTGCCACGATGTCGAGCCCCTCCCGATCCCCCTCCCCGGCCATGTCGCCGATTGACTTTGAATGCATGGCTCCATAATATGTGCCCACTATAGATGCTCAGGCGGCGGTGGGCAAGGGTCGATCAGGTCCCCTTGGTCCATGCCGTCGTTCATGGGAAAAAGGGGGGGAGATTGGAGCGCCAATACGTCATCGACGCCATGACCGTCAAGGACACATGGCGGATGTTTCGGATCATGGCTGAGTTCGTGGAAGGGTTCGAACGCCTCGCCGATACCCAACCTGCGGTGAGCATCTTCGGCTCCGCCCGCGCTCGGCCCCAGGATCGGGAGTATCAGATGACCGAGCGCCTGGCCCAGCTCTTGGTGGAGCGGGGTTACTCGGTGATAACCGGCGGAGGGCCTGGTCTCATGGAGGCCGCCAACAAAGGGGCGGCCCAGGCAGGGGGACATTCCATCGGGCTCAACATAGAGTTGCCCCTGGAGCAAAGGCCCAATCCGTACGCCAACGTCCAGTTGAACTTCCGCTACTTTTTCGTGCGCAAGGTGATGTTCGTGAAGTACGCCATGGCCTACATCGTGATGCCAGGAGGCTTCGGCACGGTGGATGAACTCTTCGAGGCGATCACCCTGATCCAGACGCGCAAGATAAAGCCTTTTCCGGTCATCCTCATGCAAAAAGGCTACTGGGAGGGGCTCGTTCAATGGCTCAGGGGGACTGTGCTGGAGCGAGGCATGATCTCCCCCCGTGACCTCGACATAATCCAAGTGGTGGACGATCCAGAGGCCGCGGTGGAGATCGTGGAGCGCTTTCGCCGGATCATCGAGTGATGAGCTCCAGAAATCCCTTGAGGATCCGGGCCGTGGCCCCCCATATCACCAGACCCTGCACCTCGTATGTGTATATGGGCACGGTCTGTCCGTCCAGGACCCTGGAGTCCACGGAGAAGCGATCCGGGTTCAGCAGCGAGGCAAGGGGTAGTGCCACGATCTCAGCCACCTCCTCGTTGGGTCTCAGCGGTTGCGGCGAGGGTGCCACGGCAACGAAAGGCGCGATGGCGTACCGGGTCAAGCTGAAGGCGTCGTCCAGCCTGCCCAAGACCGAGATCACCTGTGGGGACAGACCGACCTCTTCCTGTGCCTCCCTGACGGCGGTGGCACAGAGATCCAGGTCCCCGGGTTCCCAGACGCCCCCAGGAAAGGATATCTCCCCCTTGTGATGGCGCACACTCTGGCTCCGGCGAATGAAGAGGAGGTGTGGGGCCCCGTCCTGCCTCCAAAATAGGAGGAGCACCGCGGCCTGTTTGAAGCCTGGAAGCTCCAGCAAAAGCGGCCTGTGCCCTTTCAGGAGCTGCGTAAGCTGGGAGAAGAAAGGGTCCTCATGCATCCAGTTCGAGCCCATGTGCGTTGTGTCCTGTTGCGAGCTGTGCATGCTAAGAAGATAAACCAGGAGTCGGGGGGGATCAATGGGCCGAGGCGATAGGCGAGACGGAAAACCGGGAGGCCTCCGTGGGTGCGTGGACCTCCATACCCACACGACGGCCTCGGACGGTGAGCTCGCCCCCGGGGCCCTCGTGGAGAAGGCGGTCGACATCGGCCTGAAGGCCCTGGCCATAACGGACCATGACACCGTCGAAGGGGTCCCGGAGGCAATGGCCCGTGGGAGAGAAGTGGGACTGGAGGTCATCCCCGGTGTGGAGATCTCGGTGGATGCCGGCAGCAATAGGAGCTTTCACCTGTTGGGATACTTCATAGACCCAGGGGACCCTGGTCTTCTCTCCACCCTGAGAGATCTCCAGATGGCGAGGCACAATCGCAACGAGATGATCCTGGGGAGGCTCGCTGGGTTCGGCATGCCTCTGGATCCGCGGATCCTGGCTGATTGTCAGGCGGGCGGTCTGCTGGGTCGACCGCACATGGCGCAGGCCATGGTCAGGCATGGGTACGTGGCGAGTGTGGAAGAGGCCTTCATGAGGTTCCTCGCCAAGGGACGCCCGGCCTATGTGGAGAAATTCCGTTTGGGGCCCGTGGATGCCGTTGTCATGGTCAAGCGGGCAGGTGGGGTGCCAGTGCTGGCTCACCCGCATACGTTGAACCTCGAGACCCCATTGGAGCTCGATGCCTTTGTGAGGAACCTGGTGAGGGAAGCAGGCGTAATGGGCATCGAGGTGCTCTATCCGGATAACAGCCCTGAGTTTGAGGCGCAATGCAGGTTCCTGGCAGGGCGGTACGGCCTGCTCATGACCGGTGGTACGGACTTTCACGGGTCCACCAAGCCAGAGGTGGAGCTGGGTTGGGGAAGGGGGACCCTGAGGGTCCCGTACGGCTGGGCTCGGGCCTTGAGGCAAAGGGCCGTTTCCATGCATGGCAGGGTGAGAAAGGGTTGACAAGGCTGAAATGATGTGATACAAGGTTAAGCGGCCGGCCGGCCGGTCGAACTATCCGGAGTGACTCACTAAGGCGGACCCCGAGCCAAACTCAGACAGAGGTCGATACCCCAATGCCTTCCGGAGACCTGAAACAGGAGGAGCGAAAGATCCACCTCGCCATGATCGCGGCCAAGGTGTTCTGGGAGAAGGGATACAATACCGCCTCCTTGAGGGACATCTCGATGAGGGCCAATATCAGCAAGGCTGGCCTGTACCATTACTTCAGAAGTAAGGAGGAGATCCTCACGTTCATCATTGTGAGAAACACGGAGGAGGGCGAACGCGTCCTGAGGGCATGCATTGCCGAAAACGAACGAGAGGGCGTCACTCCGGAGCAAGGGCTTAGGAGGGTCATCCGGACCTACGCGACCTACGTCAACAAGTCCAAGGAGATCCGCTTGTTGGTCCTACGGGAACGTCACCAGTTGACGGGCGAGAACAAGGAAAGGCTGTACAGAATGGAACAGCGAGTGTTCCGTCTGCTCAGGGACGAGCTGAGCAAGGTCGCGTCGATAAACCAAGCCTACGATAGGAATGTGGTGGCCTTCTTGATCATCTCGATGAGTCACTGGATGGGGTACTGGTTCAGAGAAACAGGCAGGCTGAGCCTCGGCGCTGCCATCGACGAAGGCATTGACATCCTATTCAGAGGGATGCTGGCTAGGGAGTAATAGGAAACCGGGGAAATGGGGCGGGCATCGCATGGCAGTGCGCCCCGTTCTCCCGTCGGGTCCATGAAGACCGTCCTGCGACTCTACAAGCGGATCGCAATGGAAGGTGAACGGATCATACTCTCCGTCCGCGAGCTTACCCTGGCGTTCGGCGATCTCGTCGCCCTTGAATCGGTCTCCTTGGATGTCGGCGAAAAGGAAATCCTTTCCATCATAGGCCCTAATGGGGCTGGAAAGACATGCCTGCTCAACTGTATCAACGGGTTCTATGTCCCTCAAGCGGGGATCATATCCTTCTGCGGCAAGGAGATAACTGGCCTCAAGGTCCACGAGAGGGCCCGTCTGGGAATCGCTAGGACCTTCCAGAAGATCGAGCTCTTCGGTGGCCTCTCCGTCTTGGAGAACCTACTGGCGGCTAGGCATGTCCACTTCAGATCCGGTCCGCTCAGGACTGCCTTCTTCTTCGGGAGCCCTCTGCGTGAGGAGATCCGTCACAGGGAGGTCGTGGAGTCCATCATCGACTTCTTGGAGATAACCCGTATCAGGAAGAGGATCGTTGGCACCCTGCCCTACGGGCTGCGCAAGAGGGTGGAGCTGGGAAGGGCATTGGCCATCGAACCCAGGATTCTCTTGCTGGACGAGCCGCTCTCAGGGATGAACGTGGAGGAAAAAGAGGACATGGCACGGTTCATCCTGGACATCCACGACGAAAAGGGAATCCCCATCGTCCTCATCGAGCATGACATGGGTGTCGTGATGGACATCGCGGACAGGGTGGCAGTCCTGGAGTCCGGCAGGCTCGTTGCCCAGGGACCCCCCGGGGAGATCGGCAAGAACGAAAGGGTGATACATGCCTATCTTGGAGAGTAGCGCCGACACCTTTCCGAAGCTGTTGCTCAGGAACAGCCACCACGCTCCGGATCATGTGGCCATGAGAAAGAAGGAGCTTGGGATCTGGCGGGAGTATACATGGCGCCAGTGTGCTGAAAGGGTCAACGATTTCTCCCTGGGGCTCGGCTCCCTAGGGCTGCGGCCTCGCGACAGGGTAGCGATCATCGGAGAGAACGAGCCTCAGTGGTTCTGGGCCGAATTCGCCGTCCAGGCGGCAGGCGGCATCATGGTCGGCATATACACTGACATGGTCCCCTCAGAGGTCAAGTATATCGCCAAGCACTCCGGATCCCGATTCGCGGTAGCGCATGACCAGGAGCAGGTGGACAAGTTCGTGGCGATCGTAGAGGAGCTTCCCCATCTCGAGAAGGTCATTTACTGGGATGCCAAGGGTCTCAGTCATTACGACTACCCCTTTCTGATGAGCTTCGAAGAGGTCACGGAACTCGGGAGGAAATACGATGCCCTTCATCGCGGATCCTTTGAGGAGGGTGTGGCAAGAGGGAGGGGCGACGAGATAGCCGCGCTGTATTACACCTCCGGGACCACTGGGGAGCCCAAAGCGGCTATGGTGAGCCACAGGGCCCTGATAAGCTCCGGGGCAGCATTTCTTGAATTCAATCCATGCGCCCCTGAGGATAACTTTTTCTCCTATCTGCCCGCAGCCTGGATCGGAGAAGGGATGTTCGTGACCTCCTCGCACCTTCTCAACAGGGTCGTGTTGAACTTCGCCGAGGAACCCGAAACGGTCCAAGAAGACCTGAGGGAGATCGGCCCTTGTATCGTCTCATACGGGCCAAGGCAGTGGGAGGACTTGGCCCGTACCATAACGGTGAGGATGCGGGAGGCGGGTGGCATCAACCGGTTCCTCTATAACGTTTTTCTCAAGGTGGGGTACAAGAGGGCCCAATTGCAGGACAATGACCTCAAGGCAGGGGTTTTCTGGAGGGCCCTGATCGGCCTTGGCGATGCCCTTGTGTTCGGGCCTCTCAGGGAGAACTTCGGTTTGAAGAACTGCCGCATCGCCACCACAGGGAGCGCTGCCATGAGCATCGATACCTTCCGTTTCTGGAGCGCGATGGGGGTCCGCCTCAAACAGCTTTACGGAAGCACCGAAGCCGGATTCGTGGCCGGTCACCGTTCGGATGAAATACGTTTCGAGACCCTGGGAAACATCGCCAGCATAGCCACGGTGAGGATCTCCGAGGAGGGGGAGATCCTAGTGAAGGGGCCAGGGATATTCTCGGGGTACTACGAAGACCCGGAAAAGACAGCGGAAGCGATGGCCGATGGCTGGGTGCGAACGGGCGATGCGGGTTTTCTGGACAGACGAGGCCACCTGGTATTTTTGGATCGACTCTCCGATCTGAGCGTTCTGTCCAACGGGGCCCGCTACGCCCCTCAATATATCGAGGGGCGGCTCAGGTTCAGCCCTTATGTTAAGGACGCCATGGTGCTGGGGGGAGAGACAAGGGGATATCTAGCGGTCATAATCATCATCGATTTCGAGAACGTAGGGAAGTGGGCCGAGGAACGGCGCATAAACTATACCACGTTTGTTGACCTCTCCCAGAAGCCGGAAGTTGCAAACCTCGTTCGTTCCGACATACAGAGACTCAATGAGGACCTCCCGGATGAGATCAAGATCAGGAAATTCGCACTGCTTCACAAGGAATTCGATCCCGATGAAGCGGAGCTGACCAGGACCAGGAAATTGAGGAGGGGCTTCATGGAGCGGCGGTATGCCGATCTCGTCGAGGCCATTTACCAGGACAGATCCGGCGTGGAGATCAAGGCACAGGTGAAGTATAGGGACGGGCGTGAAGCCGTGGTGAGCACTAAGCTGCGTGTATGGCCGGTGTATGAGGACGTGAGATGATCAACCTGGTACAACTCCTGGCCACTGGCGTCTCGGTAGGGCTCGTTTATGGCCTTGTGGCACTGGGATTCGTTCTCATCTACAAGGGGTCGAGGATCTTCAACTTCGCGCAAGGCGAGATGGTCATGGCAGGGGCCTTTCTGACCTGGACCTTCATAGGGCTTCTCAAACTGCCGATCATTCCGGGCCTTCTGTTCTCCTTTCTGCTGTCCGGACTCGTGGGGTACGGCTTCGAGCGCTTCCCGTTCCGCCCGATGATCGGCCAACCGATCTTGGCCATCATCATGGCCACCATGGGGATCGCTGTATTCCTCCACGGCCTGTCCCTACTCCTTTGGGCGAACTACATCGGTATCCAGTTCCCGAGGTTCGTACCGGAGAAGATCTTCTATCCTCTGGGGATCCCTTTTTCAAGCGTCACGGTGGCGAGCTTTGCCCTGGTGCTCGCCCTGGTCCTCCTCTTCAGCATCTTCTTCTACTTCTCGAGAACAGGGCTCCATATGAGGGCGGCCGCCGAAAGCCATCAACTAGCCCAGAGCATGGGGATCCGCGTGACACGCGTCGTTGCTCTCTCGTGGGCCATCGCCGCTGTGGTATCTACAGTGGCTGGCTTCCTTTTCGGGTACACCAGGGGAATCGACACGGGGTTGGCGAACCTGGGGCTCATCGCCATCGCAGCGGCCCTGGTGGGTGGACTCGAGTCATTCAAGGGGGCTCTCATGGGAGGACTCATCATCGGTGTGGCAGAGACATTGACCGGCTTTTACATAGGCCGCGGCCTAAAGGAGGTCGTCCCCTATCTGGTCATGGTGGCGGTGGTCTATTACAAGCCTTACGGACTGTTCGGCCTGAAGAGGATAGAGAGGGTCTGAGCATGCGGCTGCCGTCAGGTGTCTTCAATGTATCCTACCTGCAGGACATGATGGTCTTCCGCACCCGCAACCATCGAATAGGGATGGCGGCCTTTCTCTTGGCGCTCCTGGCCTTTCCGGCCGTGAGCAGCCATTACTTCCTCGTCCTTTTTAACACGGTCGCTGTGACGGTCATCTCCCTGCAGGGCCTCAACATCCTCGCTGGCTACTGCGGTCAGATATCCATCGGGCACTCAGCATTTATGGCTGTCGGGGCATACAGCTCGGCACTGTTGGCTGGCACTACAGGGATCCCTCTGTGGTTCTGCATGCCTTTGGGGGGAATGGCAGCAGGCTTGGCTGGCATCCTCTTCGGTCTGCCATCCCTGAAGGTGAAGGAATTCTATCTGGCCCTGACCACGATCGCAGCCCAGTTCATCGTGATTTACCTCATCAAGACGCCGTTTCCGGAGATCACTGGTGGGGCGATTGCCCTTCACGTTCCGGCCCTCACGGTTGGTGGATTCGTCTTGGACTCCGAGATCCACTTCTTCTACTTGATCCTGCCGGCGGTGGTGTTGTCGACCTTCGTTGCCAAGAGCCTCACCCGAAGTCATATAGGGAGGGCGTTCGTGGCGATTCGGGATAACGACATCGCAGCGGAGGCCATGGGGATCGACCTGTACAGGTACAAGCTCCTCGCTTTCTTCATCGGTTGCTTTTTCGCCGGCATGGCGGGCGCTTTGTGGGCTGCCTACGTGAAGGTCATCTCGCCCGACGATTTCACTTTGATGAACTCCATCTGGCTCATGGGGATGCTCATCGTGGGTGGACTGGGGACGACCCTTGGTCCCATATTCGGTGCCATCTTCATCAAGGCCTTGAACGAACTGGTGGTGCTGGCATCGCCCCTGCTGTGCGCGGCTGTGCCACAGATTGGGGGCCAGGTCTCTGCAGCGCTGGTGGAGATGGTATTCGGGTTGACCATAATATTCTTCCTCATCTATGAGCCGAGGGGTCTTGTTCATAGGTGGGAGATCCTGAAGGAATCGTACCGGCTGTGGCCGTTCTCGTACTGAGGGGGCGGTGAGGCAGAAAAACACCTAAGGGACGTCAGAAAGGGAGGTGGCAATGGAAAGGAAGACGATACTCGGTGGCCTTGTGGTGGCGGTTCTGTGTCTTCTGGCCTTGGACGGGACGCTGGCTTGGGGTCAGGCCAAGAAGCCGATCAAGTTCATGAAGCTCACTGATCTGACTGGGCCTGCCAGCGCGCAGGTCGGGCCAATGGGATGGGCCGCGGAGGACTATATCAACTGGCTCAACAGGCAGGAGGGAGGAATCGACGGACATCCGGTGGAGTTGGAGCTCATAGATACGAAATACGACCTCACCCTGATACGGTCGGCCTACGCGCGGTTCAAGGGCATGAAACAGGCCACGCTCAACCTGGATTCGCTGTCGGGCGGTATCGAGGCGCTCAGACAGCAGTACGACAAAGACAAGATCCCGGTCATGATGGAGACAGGCCACGGTCCGGCCCTTTATCCCCCGGCATGGACCTTCGGACTCATGCCGCCCTATGACGATGTCCTGTGCGCTTTCGCCGACTGGATAAAGAGCCAGTGGAAAGAGTCCCGCAAACCCAGGGTCGCCCTTTTCCTGGGCGATTACGCCTCGGGACGATCTCCCCAGCTCGCCAAATGGTATTGCGAGAAAACGGGCGTTGAGGTGGTGGCAGAGGAGATCTGCCCCTTGAGGCCGACAGACACGAGCGACCTCCTCATCAGGATCAGGGATGCCAAGCCCGACTACATCTTCGACACCCTGATGCCGGACCAAGCCAAGGTTGTACTACGCGACAAGCAGAAGCTAGACATCAAGATCCCTCAGATCAACTTCGTTTTCAATTCGGACCTCATCGCCAAGACGGTCCCGCCGGAGGCTTATGAGGGGTACATGGGATTCGAGGCCATCAGTGCATGGTGGGTGAAGGAGGTGCTTGGAGTGCAACTCTCTTATAAGCTCTACGAGAAGAGGGGCGATGTGCCTCCTTATGCCTACATCGGTGGGGTTGGGGGGACTATGATCTGGGTAGAGGCCGTCAAGAACGCCTTGAGGAAGGTAGGGTACGAGAAGTTGGACGGCCCAGCGATTTTCGACGGGTACATGGCAATAAAGGGCCTGAACTGCATGGGGATATTCAAGGAGATCGACTATACCAAGGGGGACCGCAGGGGGAACAGGTGGCTTAGAGTCAGCAAGTTGAACAAGGATGGTAGCGTCTCAGCGATATCAGATTGGATGGAAGCCCCCTGGAACCTGAAGTTGAAACAGGAGGCACCCAAGGAGACCAGGTGATCGCGTCGCACGCAGCCGGGGGCCTCCTGGCCCCTGGGATCATTTCCACCGAGGAGGCTCGTGATGCAGAAGATCCATTTTGATTCCATTGAACTGGGCTATCAGCTCCCACCCTTCACGAGGAGCGTAAGCCAGGAGGTCTTCTGGAAGTATGCCGTTGCATCCTTCGACTACAACCCCGTCCACTGTGACCCGGACTGGGTAAGGACCGCCCAACCCTTCGGCATACCCGAGACCGTGGCGCACGGTATGATGACCATGTCCTTCATGATGTCCGTGGTGACCAACTGGGCCTATCCTGCTATGCTGAAGATCACGAAGACAGAATCCAAGTTCGTCAAGCCAGTGCTACCTGGATGGACCGTCAAGTGCACGGGGGTCGTATCGGAGAAGCACGTCATCTGCCCCGGAAAGAACTACGTGGTCATAGATGTCCGGGCGGAGAACCAGGAAGGTGAATTGGTGGGGCTGTCCCGCACGGAGGTACAGTTTCCAGACTGAAGAAGTGGAGCAGATCGGAGGATGCGAAATGGAGCGTTTGAACCTGGAAAAGTATTTCGAGACGGAGAAGCAAAGGCAGTTCGGGACGGACTTCTTTCAGGACGCGGAGCATTACGAGGTCTGGGACGAGATCGACTTCTCCAACCTGGAGGAGGTCGACGCCGAGAACACCTTCGAGATCAAGGCCGAGGACATGATCTATTATGCCAAAGGCTGCCTTGATGACAACCCCTTGATGGTGGACGAAGAGTATGCGAAGAACTCCCCATACGGGGAGCTCCTTCCTCACCCGCTCTTCGTGACCCAGATCATCTTCTGGTGCGTGGGAGTCAGGGGACGAGGCAACTGGATTCGGACACCAGGGGCGAGAAACCCCGGTCAGTACATGGAGTATTACGAGCCCTTCCGAGTCGGTGAGGTGATCCACCTCAAGCTCAGGCCGTATGATCGCTTCGTGAAGCGGGGGAAGTACTATCTGCAGTACAAGATCGATGCGTATAACCAGGACAACGTCAAGAAGTGCACTTGCATCTCCACGCTGATCCTTCCCAGGACTAGGGAGGACATAAGGAAGTTCCTCAGAGGACAACGCGGCCTCGCGGACTGAGACCCGTCGGGTGATGACCATGCTGCGGCTCAATAACGTCGAGGTCCGCTACTCAGAAGTGATCCTCGTCCTGAGGGGGATCAGCCTGGAGGTGGGGGAGCGGGCCATCGTGGCCATGCTGGGGGCGAACGGCGCTGGGAAGTCCACTACCCTGAAGGCGATCTCAGGCCTCCTTCGGACCGAGGATGGGGATGTGACTGATGGGAGCATAGAGTTCGACGGGAGGCGCATCGATAGGGCCAGCCCTGAGGAGATCGCCAGGATGGGTATCGTCCAGGTGATGGAGGGAGGCCGCGTGCTGGAGCACCTGACCGTCGAGGAGAATCTTTTGGCCGGGGCAGCGGTCACTCGCTCCCGCGCGGTGGTAAGGCGAGATCTTGACATGGCGTACTCCTATTTTCCCCGGCTCAGGGAGCTCAGACGTAAGGTGAGCGGTTACGTCTCCGGGGGGGAGCGTCAGATGTTGGGGATCGGCCGGGCGCTAATGGCCCACCCCAGACTGATCCTCTTAGATGAGCCGTCGCTCGGCCTCGCCCCGGTGCTGGTGCGGAAGATATTCGATATCATCCGCACCATCAACGCCAAAGAAGGGACCTCGGTGCTCCTCGTTGAGCAGAACGCCAGGGCGGCCCTTTCGTTGGCCCAGTACGGTTATGTGATAGAGAGCGGGAGGGTGGTCCTCGACGGACCGGCCAGTATCTTGCAGGAGAACGAGGACATCAAGGAGTTCTACCTAGGTCTCTCGGCTCTCGGCGAGAGAAAGAGTTATCGTGACGTCAAGCACTATAAGAGGAGAAAACGGTGGCTCTGAAAGAAAAGGCTGGCGCCAAGGGGTCCGGTAGGGCTGCGGCTCGTGACCATCAGGCCCAATGGGCGAGGCCAATGGAACGCGGGGTCACACAGGAGTCAGGACGTCATGGGCGGCGTTGAGTTGGCCGTGACGCGTTATGAGAGGTCTCCGGACTCCCTCATGGAGACCATCCAGGCCTGCAAAGGGCTCTCTGGCCTGAGACCCGGAGACAAGGTCCTGATCAAGCCGAATTTGGTTGGATGGGACGACAAGTACCCGGTGGCCCCTTACGGGGTTTACACCACATCCCGCATAGTAGAAGACATGGTGTCGCTCCTGAAGGACTCCGGGGTGACGAAGATCAGCATAGCTGAAGGCTCCGTCAGGAACAGTCGCAAGGTGTCGACAACCGAGATCATTTACAAGGAGTTCGGTTATCCCTACTTGAAGGAGAGGTACGGGGTCGAACTCCTCGATCTGCTCGACGGCCCTTTCAGTGAGGTGCATGCAGGCTGGGGTACCCTGTCCATATCCACGGTGGCACTGGAGGCCGACTTTTTCATCAACATGCCCGTGCTCAAGACGCATAACGTCACGAAGGTGTCGCTGGGCCTCAAGAACTTGAAGGGATGTCTCCACATGCGCTCCAGGAAGCTCTGCCACCAGAGTGGTCTCCCCCTGGATTTCTTTTGTTCGTTGTTCGCCGAGGTGATCCGACCCAGTCTGACGGTGCTTGACGGCATTTACGGACTGGAGCGAGGCCCCTTTGTTCCAGGGACCGCCTATCGCTTCGATACGTTGATCGCTTCCAAGGACGTATTGGCAGTAGATATAGCCGGGGCGAAGCTCTTGGGTCTCAACGGAAATGAAGTGCCCCATATCTCCATGTGCGCCGAACGGATGGGCAGAGGTGCATCGCTCGAAGGAGTCGTCGTGAGGGGGGCGGACCTGGAGGAGGCGGCCCGGCCCCTGAAGTGGGACTTCGAATGGCGAGAGGACAACTCCGGGCCCAAGATGTGGGACAGACTGGGGATAACGGGTATCTCCTTGCCGAAGTACGATCAGACCCTTTGCAGCGGATGCGCCGCGCTTTACAATCCATTGCTGATGATGATCACCTCGGCTTATGAAGAGCGAGCCTTCCATGGTGTGGAGGTCTTGACCGGTAGGGTGACGGGCCACACCAAGGGGTTCCCCACGACCGTCCTGTTTGGGAACTGCGCGATCAAGGCGCATCGCAAGGACAGGGATATCGAACGTGCGATCCTGGTACCTGGGTGCCCACCGTCTATGGAGGACATAGTTGACAAGCTCAGGGGGATGGGTTTAAGACCCTCTTTGGAGTCCTATGAGGGGTTTCGAAGGTCGCTCCTTCGGAGATACGAGGGGGATGGCCGGTTCGACCCAGATCACTTCTACCTCCCTGGCTCCCATCCAGCGCGATGGGGCCGGGTTCCACGGCACTGAACCGTCTCGGCGTTGGGGATGTATCGGGGGATGATCCCCGGGGGCCACGGGACGAAGTGGAAGGGGCAGGGAAGGCATCGAGTCGAGTTTCGTCGGAAAGGATGAAGCTCGGAAAACCCAGATCGCGCGAATCGTTGCGAGTGAAAAGGAGGGCCAGATGGGAGTGAAGACCTTTGAGGAGTATTACCAGCGCCTCTGCAGGATGTCCTCAAACCTTTACATAGGAAAGGAGAAGGTGGACAGGACGGACGAGAGGCTTCAGGGGGGGATCCGGATCATGAGGGAGACCTTCGACAGGGCGCACGATCCCATGTACGAGGATCTCTGCACGGCCACCTCCCACCTGACAGGGGAGAAGGTCAACCGTTTTTGTCATATCCACCAGGGCCCTGACGATCTGCTGAAGAAGCAGCGCATGACCAGGGTCTTGTGCCACAGGGTCGGTGGGTGCATACAGAGGTGCATGGGGATAGATGCATTGAATGCCCTTTCTGTCATCACCTACGAGATGGACCAGGCCCTGGGGACGGATTATGACAAGAGGTTCCGGGAATATCTCGGATACTTCCAGGCCAATGACCTGGTGGCGAGTTGTGCCCAGACAGACTCCAAAGGGGACCGGCTCAAGAGGCCCCACCAGCAGGAGGACCCGGACCTGTATGTTCGGATAGTGGAGAGTCTCCCTGACGGGATAGTGGTGCGAGGCGCCAAGATCAACATAACCAACACCCCCTATGCAGACGAGATCATCGTGGTCCCCACCCGCTTCATGACGGAAAAGGACAACGAGTACGCGGTGGCCTTCGCCCTGCCGGCGGATCACGAAGGGGTCAAGATCCTGGTCAGGCCTGCGGGGCAGCACAAGCGCAAGTTCCTCAAGGCGCCCATCGCCGAGATGGGCGATGCGGAGGCGTTCATCATCTTCGACGATGTGTTCGTGCCCAGGCAGAGGGTCTTCCTCAACGGCAAAGAGGACCCGAGGCAGACGCCCTTCGCCGGCTTCCTCGCCCTGCTCTTCGCCCACTACCACAGGCACAGCTACACGGGTTGCAAGCCCGCCGTCTCCGAGATACTGGCGAGTGCCGCAGCCCTGGTGGCCGAATACAACGGCATCGAGAAGGAATCCCATGTCCGCGACAAGATTTCTCACCTCATAGGCACCGCGGAGTTGGTGTATGCCGCTGGGCAGGCCAGCGCCTACCGTTCGGAAAGGTCCCCCTCGGGGACCTCCATACCGGATGAGATCCTGACCAACGCGGGCAGGAGGCTCGCCGGAGAGGAGATCTACAACGAATACAAGGTCGTGGCAGACTTGGCCGGCGGCCTTGTGGCGACCCTTCCCTTCGAGGAGTCCTTCTTCTCCGATGAGGTGGGCGAGCTGGCCAACAAGTACCTCAAGAGGAATCCCAAGATAAGCGCGGAGAACATGCAGCGCTGCTTCCGTGGGGTGGAGAACCTGTTGGCATCGGATCTCTCGGCCGTGATGCAGATCGCCGGACTCCACGGCGGGGGCTCCCCCCAGATGGAGACCATCACCATGATGGCGAGATACGACCTGGAGGGGCTGAAGCAGATCGCCAAGTACCTGTTCGGCATAGAGAAAGAGATGTCACCTTACGAGAGGGAGACAGTAACTCCCAGGAAGATGCTGGAGCGATTCGGGAAGTTGATGTCTGCCAAGAAGTGATCCATCTGTCTCCATGGGGTCTTCGGTCGTGCCACAGGGGACGACGCAAGGAGAGGGAAGGGGATGAACATGGAGAAGTCACTGGTTGCAGTGGTTCGGTACGAGGGTCCTGGCGACTCCGTCAGGAAGGCCGTGGAGTTGTGCCGCGGCCTGGAGCAGGTGCCGACCAAGGCCAAGGTCTTCATCAAGCCCAATATCGTCTTCTGGACCAGGGTCACGGCCTTTCCCAAATGGGGTGTGGTGACCACCTCCCGTGTCGTAGAGGACGTTGTGGTCCTGCTCAAGGAACGTGGTCTCGACGACATCAGCATAGGCGAGGGGAGTTCCATCGATCCCAAGGACAGGGAGACGGCCAGACACGCCTTCGAGACCCTTGGTTATTCGGCGCTGTCCAAGCGATACGGTGTGAGGCTGGTGAACGTCCACGAAAGGCCTTTCAAGAAGGTGGATCTCGGCGAGGGGGTCGTCTTCAACGTGAACGAAGACATCCTCGAGAGTGACTTTGTCGTCAACATCCCTGTGCTCAAGACCCACGCGCAGACAGTGGTGAGCCTTGGGGTCAAGAACCTCAAGGGGGTTCTGGACATCGCCTCCAGGAAGAAGTCGCACAGTCCGGACCCGAAACGGGATTTGAACTACATGATCTCGAGACTTCCCAAGATGCTACCCTCTTGCCTCACGGTCCTCGATGGGATATACACCACAGAGCGTGGCCCTGGCTTCGAGGGCAAGATCAGGAGGAGCAACATCCTGGTGGCATCAAGGGACATCCTGTCGGCCGACATGGTGGGGGCGAAGCTTTTGGGATACGAGCCGGCCCAGGTCCCCCACCTGGTACACGTGGCATCGGATCGGGGCAGGCCTCTGGACCTCTCCGACGTGGAGGTGGTGGGAGAGAGGATAGAGGATCTGGCCTCGTATCATGATTACGATTTCCCGTACGTCGAGGATGACACCCTCCATGCGGCCTTGGCGAAGGCGGGGGTCAAGGGCTTGTCTTACAGGAAATATGACCTTACCATGTGCACTTATTGCTCAGGACTGAATGGGGTGATCCTGACGGCGATCTCCCAGGCATGGAGGGGGGAGCCTTGGGACGAAGTGGAGGTCTTGACGGGCAAGGTCATGAAGCCTACCCCGGGAAAGAGGAAGACGATCCTCCTTGGCAAGTGCATCTTTCAGGCCAACAAGGACAATCCGCAGATCAAGGAGGTGATCGCCATAAAGGGATGCCCTCCTTCGCCCAAGGCCATAGTCAAGGGGCTGCATCGAGCTGGGATCGAGGTGAACCCTGCCATCTTCGAGAACATGGACAAGTTCCCTGGGTTCTTCATGAAGAGGTTCGAGGGAAAACCCGAGTTCGACGAGGCCTTTTTCAGGGTCGTATGAAGCGCCCGTGTCTGGCCCCCTGGGGGGATCACACAGCAGGTCTTGGAGGACATGTTGATATCTCGCTGAGCGAGGGATTCGCGGATGCGGAAAACGTGAGACGGAGGTGAGAAGATGAAAGAGGTGGTCATCGCAGGGTACTTGAGGACGGCCCTGTCGAGGTCCAGACCCAACGACCCTGGCAGGGATTGGTTCCACAAGCTCAGGGCCGATCAGCTGTTGGCCAAGCTGCTGCCTGAGGTGCTCAAGAGGAGCAGGGTCGCCCCGGAGGAGGTGGATGATTTCATAGTGGGCTCGGCCCTGGGTGTAGGGGAGCAGTGGACATACGGGGGGCGTTTTCCGATCTTCCTGGCCAACCTCCCCAAGGAGATCCCGGCTAAGTTCGTGGATCAGCAGTGCGGCTCGGCTATGGCGGCCATCCATATCGGCTTCATGGAGATCTCCATGGGGTTCGCCGACACGGTCCTGGTTGGCGGGATGGAGCACATGACGCGGGTCCCCATGGCCATGCTTTCCGCACCGGGTGGCCCGGTCCAGACCCACATGGAGCTGGTGACGGAAGAGAAGTACAAGCATTGGGACATGGCGACGGCCATGGCCATGGGCCTCACGGCCGAGAAACTCTTCTCCCAGACATCCTTCACCAAGGAGGACATGGACCGATGGGCTGTCCGGGCGCACCAGTTGGCGGCCAAGGCCCAGAAGGAAGGATTCTTCAAGGATGAGATCCTCCCTGTCGAGGCTGAACAGGCCGACGGCAAGGTCATGCTCGTGGACACGGATCAGGCGGTGAGGGGAGACACCACATACGAAGGTGTCGCCTCCCTGAAGCCCGCCTTCAGGCCGGATGGGGTCATAACGGCTGGGAACTCCTCTCCCCTGAACGCAGGGGCCACTTCCATGGTCCTCATGTCCAAGGAGACCGCGGCCAAGAAAGGGATCGCGCCCCTTGCCACCATCCGCTCCATCGGCTTCGCCGGGGTGGACCCCACCATCATGGGCGTGGGGCCTGTCCCCGCGAGCCGGAAGGCCCTGGAAAAGGCAGGCCTGGAGGTCAAGGACATAGATTACTGGGAGATCAACGAGGCCTTCTGCATCGTCGCCCTCAACTGCATCAAGGAGCTGGGGATAGACCCAGATAGGGTCAACGTCATGGGCGGGGGCACGGCCATCGGGCACCCGCTGGGGGCCACAGGGATAAGGCTCGTGGGGACCCTGGCCAGGATCCTCCATGCGAGGAATGCTCGGTACGGTTGTGCCAATGCCTGCGTCGGAGGTGGGCAAGGCGTGGCGACCATCATTGAAAGGGAGGCATGACCATCGCCTGAGTCACCCTTGGGCCGCTATCAGGCCCTAGCCGCTGCCATGCCGACAAACCGGGAGGGGTCAGGACCCTCCCGGTTTTTTTGTCCCTCGAGCTCCTTGGCCAACGCGAAGAAAGAACCCTCCAGGCCTCCCTCAGCCCAGCCTGATCGCCATGACAGGGCAGATCTCCTGGCAGCAAAAGCAGGCGATGCACCGCTTGGGGTCGACCACGGGCAGGCCGTCGGTCATGCTCAGGGCTGAGACGGGGCATTGCCCTATGCAGCTCTCGCACCCTGTGCAGAGATCTCTGTCCGCCTCGGGTCTCATGCGGATCCGGCTGTACATCTGCTCGGCTATGGCGTCCGATATGGCCTTGGCCCGCTCCACCACTGGCGGGACCTTGAAGCCAGGGATGGGAACCAGCTCCCCAAGGATCTCAATGGACCCCTTGTCGTAGTCGCCCATCCCCCTTTTTCTGGCCATCTCCAGGACCGGCAGGAGCCTCGGGTCCAGGCCCATCAATCGCGCGATGGTAGCGTCCAAGGCCACGCCATTGTCCGAGGCAAGGATCAGCCCCACCTCCCGCAGATCAGGGGAGGCAGGGCCGTTTCCCTCCATCCCCACTATGGCGTCCACGATGAACAGGTCTGGGATCCTGAGGGAATAGACCTCCAACAAGACTTCGTTGAATCGCCACGCATCCCCTGCGATGCGATGGAGGTTGGCCTTTTGCGCGCCTGGGAGGAATCCGTAACTGTTCTTGATGCCCCCGGAGATCACCGTGAGGCCATGGGTCTTGAACTTGGGCACGGAGATGATGACGTCGGCGTCGATGACGGCCCGGGAGACCGTCACGCTCTCGATGAACCGAGACGGGAAGGCCACCTCTGTGGCCTCAGCCCCTATGTTCCTGTAGTGACCCATCGAGGCGTCCATCAGGCCGGTCCTTCGAAAGGTCTCCTCGTTGGCCCCGTAGCTCATCACCCCCGGGTTGTCGCCCACCACTATCTCGGACGGCTCGAGTTCCCTCAGCTTCTCCACCACCGCCTTCACCACATCGGGATGGGTCACTATCCCTTGGGTCGCCTCCGAGACACGGAGGACGTTGGGCTTGACTAGGACCTTCTTTCCCTTCACATCTATGGGGAAGATCTCGAAGGCACTCTCCACGGCCTCCCGGCAGGTCCTGTAGCTCGCCTCGTGTATCATGACCCTTTGCATGACGGCCCCCCGTATCCCGCCTAGATGAAGAAGGGTTCGTTCCTTCGATTAGTCTAAGGTCCCAGCCAGGGGTGCGTCAACGATGTCGCTTCCTTCCCAATGGGAGGGTCCTGTCCATGGACAGAGGCTAAAGTATTTCCCCCCAAGGCCCGATTTGTTGAATGAAGGCTTCGGGGCCTCGGGGCCAGGCGCGACCGACGGATCGTGAAGGCGAAAAGAAATGGCTTGATTTCGAAAGGGTCTTCTGGTTAACTATGGCAACGTTTCCATGGGGTGGGCGAAGCAGAGGGTGTTCCCACGATTCGCCATGCGGAGGTAAGGCGATGGGCCGTTGGATCTGCAAGGGGGTTTTGGCGGGGTTGCTCCTCGCGGTTTGGTCGGTGGCTCTCGGATACACGGAGGATGTGTCTAGCCAGGCGGTGAGTTTTGCCGCTGTGGAGAAGACGGGGGTTCAGGAAGGCACCAAACCTGGGGAGGAGGCGATGGAGGAGGACGGGATCCCCGATCCTTTGGAGCCCTGGAATCGCCTGATGTTCGACTTCAACGACAGTTTCTACTTCTGGGTCTACAAGCCCTTCGCCCAGGGCTACAACTTCATAGTGGCCGAGGAACTCCGCATCGGATTCAGGAACTTCTTCAGCAACGTGGCCATGCCGGTGCGGTTTGTGAACAACATCTTGCAGTTCAAGTTCGAAGGGGCCGGGATCGAGCTGGCCCGCTTCGTCATCAATACCGTGGCAGGTTTCGTGGGCTGCATCGACGTGGCAGGGGAATACCTGCATCTGAGGCCTTACAGAGAGGATTTCGGCCAGACCCTAGGGGCTTACGGGCTGGGTCACGGTCTCTACGTGGTGTGGCCTTTCATAGGGCCCTCTTCCCTGCGGGATACCTTCGGGATGGCGGGAGATAGCTTCCTTCACCCCGTCAGTTACCTGATGCCTGGTATGGAATGGGTCTTAGCCACCCGGACGTATGAGTATGCCAATGACCGCTCTTTGCGCATCGGCGAATACGAAGACATAGTGAAGAACGCCGTCGATCCCTACATATCGGTCAGGGACGGGTACTACCAGTACAGGAAGAGACAGGTTCAGGAGTAAGACCCCAGGAGGAGGTAAGAGGCAACGCCCCTTCCCACGTGACAGGGGCCGAGGGCTCGGTGCCATAAGCATTCGAATGCTGGATGACCCGAAAAAGACCCCCGCGGCCCTTGGCACAGGGCAGTCAATCCCCCGAACAGATCGTCCTACTTCATCCTCCGGATCCGCACCTCCACTTCCTTTGTGTCCTTGAGGAGCTCAACTATCCTGGATGTGTCCGTGTCGCCGAAGTGATACGGATAGAGGATCTTGGGTCTGAAGGCCTTGGCCGCATCGGCCACCATCTCGGGGGTCATGGTGTAAGGCAGATTCATGGGGAGAAAGGCGATGTCTATGTCTCGGAGGGCCTTCATCTCAGGGGTGTTCTCCGTGTCCCCGGCGACATAGACCCTCTTGTCGCCGAAGGTGATCACGTAACCGTTGCCCACCCCTTTGGGATGAAAGGGTACCCCCTCGCTTCTCATATGGACCATGTTGTACGCCGGCACGGCCTCGATCCTGAAGCCTTCGATGGTCTGGACATCGCCGTTGGCCATCACGATGCCACCCTGCACCTGGGCAGCGCACGCCTGCGTCAGGACGATCCTGGTCTTTTCCTTCCGGATGGCCTCGACCGCCTTGGGGTCCAGATGGTCCCGGTGCTCGTGGGTGATGAGGATGAGATCCGCCTTGGGGAGCTTGGAATAGTCCCCGTACTGCCCGACGGGATCCACGTGGATCACCTTCCCGCCGAAGGTGAAGAAAAGGGAGCCGTGTCCGATGAAGGTGATCTTGAGGTCTCCGGCGGATGTCTTGATGAGGTCTGTCTCGAAACCCTCCTGGGCCAGGGCCCGAGGGCCGAAGGCCATGAGGAGGACAATGGCGAGGAACAACATCCCTTTCATCTCGCACCTCCTTGCCGGTCTCGAAAGGTGAAAACCGCCTTCAGCATACCACAAGCCCCGAGGAGGAATCACCTCCCCGGTCGCCCTCGAGGGGCAGGGCCCATGTGTGCGGCTTCGGCCATGAGACTGGAGGGTCCTGATGCTTCAGGGCAGAGACGATGGCCTGGCACAGAAGGATAGGTCGAGCCGTGGTTCTCGAGGCTCTTTGATCGCACACGGCGAAAGGATAAGATAGGGACCTGCCTGAGGCCATATGCGGAGGCGGCCACACCGCGGGCAAGACGGAACAGGGTGAGACCGACGGGACATGGCCTGGCCCCACACTCGATCCAACTCCCCACTGGATCTCGGCGAGGGCGGGGAGAGATGAGGGGGCCCTCTTCCCGGGAAGAAGGAGACGTATCCCGGGCTCGAGATGTGCACAGCGCGTCCCTTTCTCCTGTGGACGACATAGAAGGGTGACACCACTGAAAAAGGAAACGTAGGAGGCTCGAACGTCATGGGGAGGAGGAGGCGATGTTCTGGTTGAAGAAGCTAGTGGGTTCTTCCCTCTTGCCCGTCTCCCTCTGTCTCGAGGTGATGCTCCTGGGGCTGCTCTTGATGTGGCTCACCCGCAGGAGGGCGGCTGGAAGGGTCATCGCCTCCCTCGGATTCGTCCTTCTCGCCCTCATGGGGTACGGGGCGTTCTCCGACATGCTCCTCAGGCCATTGGAATCCCGGTACCCACCGTTGCAAAGCCCGGATGCTGCCTCTCAGGTCAAGTGGATAGTAGTCTTGGGTGGAGGGGCCGTGTCCGACCCGAAGCTCCCGGTCACGAGCCAGCTCTCACAGAGTTCTCTTGTGCGGCTGGTGGAGGGGATCCGGCTGCAGAGGATGCTCCCGGGGAGCAGGATGATACTCTCCGGAGGGGGTTACTTCGACAGCCGGCCATCGGCCGACGTCATGGCGGAGTTGGCCAAGACCATGGGAGTCAGCGAAAAGGAGATCCTCTTGGAGCGCACCTCCAAGGACACCGCTGACGAGGCCCGGCTCATCAAGGAGATAGTGGGCGGGGAGAGGTTCATCCTGGTCACCTCCGCCTCCCATATGCCCCGCTCCATGGCCTTGTTCGAGGGGCTGGGGATGAGGCCCATAGCTGCCCCCACAGGCCACTTAGTCCGGGACAAGGTAGGGGGAAGGACCAACCCCGGCTCCTTCTTCCCCAACGCGGATGGGCTCCAGAAGGCCCAGACCGCCTTGTACGAGTACCTGGGCATGGTCTGGTCGAGGATAACAGGGCAGATATAGGGGGTCCCCCACCTATCCGAGGCGCAGGACCTTCGCACCCCGTATCCTTCGTTCCTTGATCTCCGCGAGGGCCTTGTTCGCCTCCTCCAAAGGGAATTCCTGGACCTTTGGCCTTATGGGTATCCGGCCAGCCAGGTCCAGAAAGCCGCTGATGTCGCCTCGGGATACGTTCGCCACGCTCCTTATCTCCTTCTCCATCCAGAGGTGGGTGGGGTATTGGACCTGCAAGAGGGCCTCCTTGTCCAAGTCCTCCTTGCGAATGGCGTTGATGACCAACCTACCGCCGCTTTCGAGATTCTCCAAGGCCCTCACCACCGTGCTCCACACAGGGGTGGTGTCGATGATGCAGTGGAGCCTTTCGGGAGAGGGTTCCTCGGGTGGCCCGGCCCACACAGCCCCTAGTTCCATGGCGAATTCCCTTTCCCTCTCGCTCCTGGCGAAGACGAATACCCTTGATCTCGGGTAACTGTGCCTAGCCATCATGATGACGAGGTGGGCCGAGGCACCGAAGCCCGTCAGACCCAGATTCTGTCCGTCCTGAAGCCCGGTGAGTCTCAGGGAGCGGTACCCGATGGCCCCGGCGCAGAGCAATGGTGCCGCCTCGCTGTCGGTGAATATGTCGGGGATCCGGAAAGCGGAATCCTCGGGGACCACCACAAACTCCGCATATCCTCCGTTGGCATCCCTCCCAGTGGCCTTGAACTCCGGGCACAGGTTTTCCCTCCCCTCAGCACAGAACCCGCACCTCCCGCAGGCCGAATGGATCCAACCGACCCCGACCCTCTCTCCCATGCCGAACTTCTCGGCCTCGGCCCCCTGGCCCTCTATCCTCCCGACGATCTGGTGGCCGAGGACCATGGGAAGGCTAGCCGGGGGCGTCCTCCCCTCAATCTCGTCCAGCTCCGTGTGGCAGACCCCGCAGGCTGAGACCCTGATCAGGATCTCCCTTCCGCAAGGCACCGGATCCGGCAAATCTGCCAGACGAAGGGGGGGTGCCTTCACATCGAAAGGGGCTATTCGATCCAACACCATGGCCTTCATCCCTTGACCACCTCCTCTCCCTCGGGCAAAGGGCTCCTCTCCGAGACCGAGGTGCCGCCCTACGATCCTCGGACATTCCCTGGTTAAGATTTGCACAACGCCTTCCTTCATGCAAGAATGGGCTCGTATCGTGTCGATACCTGGAACCAGGCCCTCGTCCTACCCCACAGTCCAGGGGGCAGGAGCGCCTTGTCCTGGGGTGGAGCTGAGGGGTCTGCCCGTGAGGGCGGTGATGTTTCCACCCAGGGACCGGGCATGGGACACTGGGACAAAGGCATGCCCTCCTGAGACCGGGAAGGCTGGGAACGAACGGGGGTGATGGATGGGGGTGAAGTTGAAGATCTGGCTCGAGAAGAACGGGCACCTGGTGTTGGGCAGTGGGAGAAAGGAACTGCTTGGACTGCTTCGCCAGCATGGGTCCCTGAACAAGGCCGCCAAGGAGCTCTCCATGTCCTATCGGGCGGCTTGGGGGAAGATACGCGCAACCGAAGAGAGGCTCGGCTGGAAACTGGTGAAGGTGCAAGGCCGCAGAAGACACATGACCCTCACCCCGGAAGGGGAAGACCTGCTGGATCGATACATCGCCTTTGAGGACGAGGCCACGAGGGTCCTAGGGGAGCTCTACAGAAGGTTCTTTCCCCGGGACATCTGACCGTCGAGTCGCGTCGGCCCCCTGAGCCCGAGTCCCCAACAGTCATCCTCGGCATGGGGGCATGCCTTCCCAAATCGACCAGGGATCGCTTCCTGGAGGGTCAGGCCGGCTGCAGGAACCGGAGAAAATACTCTCGATTCCCCTTGGGCCCGAGGATGGGGGAAGGCAGGGCAGGGGATACCTGGAGGCCCAGTGACCTTCCCAAGGCCGAGATCCTGAGCAGGACCTCTTCGTGCAGGGCCGGGTCCTTCACCACCCCACCCTTCCCCACCTGAGTCCTTCCTACCTCGAACTGCGGTTTGACGAGGGCGATCACCTCCTTGGGGTCCTGGAGGAGCCTCGTCACTGCGGGGAGGATGATGCGAAGGCTGATGAAGGAGACGTCGATGGTTGCCAGATCCGGGGTCTCCGCAAGGTCCTCGGGTTCTAGGTATCGCGCGTTGCAGCGTTCCATGACCACGACCCTGGGGTCCTCCCGGAGCTTGGGGTGCAGTTGGCCGTAACCCACATCCACGGCAATGACCCGCCTGGCACCCCGCTGGAGGAGGCAGTCGGTGAAGCCGCCCGTGGAGGCGCCTACATCCAGGGCCACCCTGCCCGCAACATCCACACCAAAGCCGTCCAGGGCCGCCTCCAGCTTCAGCCCGCCACGGCTCACATACGGCGGGCGTGGCCTCAGCAAACGGATCCCGGCGTCCACCGGGAAAGACCTCCCGGCCTTGTCCGCCAGGATGCCGTCGACCATCACCGACCCCGACAGGATGAGGGCCCGGGCCTGCTCCCTGGAGGGGGCCAAACCCCGGGAGACCAAGAGGGTGTCGAGGCGTTGTCTTTTCCGGGGAGGCATCTCGCGGCGCCGTCTTCAGCCTCGGCCGCCTTTTCTTTCCACGGATCTCAAGGCGGGGCGGGCCATCCATTGAAGGACCACCTGGACGATCCCGTCAGGGTCGAGGGAGTACTTGGCGCGGAGCTCCTGTTGGCTTCCGTGTTCCACGAAGGCATCCGGGATACCCAAGCGCAAGACCTCCACCTCCTTGAAGACGCCCCTTTGATCGTGCAAGAGCTCCAAAACCGCGCTGCCAAAGCCCCCCGCGAGGACGTTCTCCTCGATGGTCAGCACGCGCCTGATCCTCGCCATCAAGGGAAGGAGTCTGGCCTCATCCAGTGGCTTGATGAAACGGGCATTCACCACAGTGGCGTCCACGCCAAGCCCTGCCAGGGACCGCGCTGCCTCCAGGGCCGGGTAAACCATGGAACCCACGGCCAGGATGAGGAGATCTTGACCCTCCCTGAGGACCTCGCAACGCCCGAGGTCCAACAGGGGGATCTCACCGTCGAAAGGCCTTACTCCCACCCCAGGGCCCCTGGGATAGCGCAGGGCCGCAGGGTGCCCCCACTGCAAGGCGCTGGCCAGCATCTGCTGGAGCTCCCTCTCGTCCTTGGGTGCCATCACGATCATGTTCGGCATGTGCCTAAGATACGAAAGGTCGAACAACCCGTGATGGGTCGCCCCGTCCTCTCCGACGATCCCGGCCCTGTCCAAGGCGAAGATCACGGGGAGGTCCTGAAGGCATACGTCGTGGAGCACCTGATCGTAAGCCCTCTGGAGGAAGGTGGAATAAATGGCCACTACCGGCCGAAGCCCCTGTGTGGCCATCCCTGCGGCCAGGGTCACCCCGTGTTGCTCGGCTATGCCGACGTCGTGGAACCGGTCCGGGAAGGCCTTGGAGAATGACTCAAGCCCAGTCCCCTGCGGCATGGCAGCCGTGATCGCAACGACCCTCTGGTCTCTGCTGGCCAATTCCACCAAGGTCCTTCCGAAGACAGAGGTGTAAGATGGTGGGGAGTCGTTGGGGATGGCCTTGCCTGTCTCCAGGTCGAAAGGGCCTATCCCGTGGAACCTCGTGGGGTCTTCCTCTGCCGGGCCGTAACCCCGTCCCTTCTTTGTGATCACATGGACCAGGATGGGCCCCTTGAGCTGCCTGACGTTCCTCAGGGTCTCGATGAGGGCCCTCAGACGATGGCCGTCCAGGGGGCCCACGTACTTGAACCCCAGTTCCTCGAACAGCAGACCCGGGGTGATGAGGCTCTTGGCGAACTCCTCCCACTTCTTGGCGATCCTACTGACCGATCCACCAACGCCAGGGAGGGTCTTGAGGAAGAGCTTCATCTCTTCCCTGAATCTGGTGAAGAACTGTCCTGTGAGGATCCGGTTGAGATAGGTGGAAAGGGCACCCACGCTATTGGAGATGGACATCTCGTTGTCGTTGAGGATCACCACGAGGTCCTGGTCTTTGTTGGCACCGGCATGATTCAAGGCCTCCAGGGCCATACCGGCCGTGAGGGATCCATCGCCTATGACCGCCACGGCCTTTCCTCCATCCCCCCTGAGCTTCACGGCCATGGCCATGCCCAGTGCTGCGGAGATGGAGGTGCTGCTGTGTCCTACGTCGAAGGTGTCGTAGATGCTCTCCTCCCTTTTGGGGAATCCGCTGAGCCCGCCCATGCACCTCAGGGTTGCGAACTCGCCTCTCCTACCCGTCAGGAGTTTGTGGGCGTAACACTGATGCCCCACGTCCCACACGATGAGGTCCCTTGGGGTATCGAAGACATAGTGCAGGGCCAAGGTGAGCTCGACCACCCCCAGGCTCGAGGCCAGGTGCCCCCCGGTCCTTGAGACAGTGGAGATGATCTCCTGCCGTATCTCCTCGGCCAGGGTCTTCAGTTGCGCGACATCCAACGTCCGGAGATCCGAGGGGTCCTCTATTCTATCCAGCAACCTCCCATCCATATGTCCTTCCCTCAAGACGACGAGACGGCTTGGCAGCCGTCAAGTCTCCCTGTTCGCCATGTAACGGGCGATCTCCCGAAGGGGGTCGGCGCGTCCGTCGAAGAGGGCCACTGCCTCCAGCGCCTCCTGGACCAGCTCCCTGAGCCTCTCCTTGCTCCTGTCCATCCCGTGAATGGCTGGATAGGTGATCTTCCCCCTGGAGGCGTCGCTTCCCACCGCCTTTCCCAGCCTCTTGCGGTCCCCCTCCACGTTGAGGATATCGTCCCGTATCTGGAAGGCGAGGCCCAGGGCCGAAGCGAACCGAGTCAGATGCCCCAAGACGACCGGGTCCGCGCCGCTGAGCACCCCACCGGTTCGTACCGAGGCCCTTATCAGGGCGCCGGTCTTGTGCGTGTGGATGTAATCCAAGACTTGAGGATCCACGACCTCTTTCTCAGAGGTGATATCCATGGCCTGCCCTCCCACCATGCCCAAGGAACCTGCGGCCTCGGCCAACTCGTTGATGGCTCGGAGGAGACAGACCGGGTCGAGCTTCTCCCTCGCGGCCTGACTCGTCACCAGCCGGAAGGCCTCCGTGAGGAGGGCATCGCCGGCCAGGATCGCTATGGCCTCCCCGAACATCACGTGACTGGTGGGTTTGCCCCGACGGAGTTCGTCGTTGTCCATGGAAGGCAGATCGTCGTGGATCAGGGAATAGGTGTGGATCAACTCCAAGGCACAAGCAAAAGGCAGGCAGGCCTCCCGGTCCCCACCCGAGGCGTCTACGGAGGCCAGATGTAGGATAGGGCGTATCCTCTTGCCTCCTGCGAAGAGCGAGTAGTGCATGGCCCTGTGGAGTATGGGGGGGTACTCATCTTCTGACGGGATCAAGGCGACCAGGGCCCTGTCGATGAGATCCTTACGTTCCTTTAGGTAGCACTCCAGGTCCACGGGGATCCCTTCCTGGGTCAGTCCTCATCGGCAGGCTCAAAGGGCCGAGTCGCCAGTGTCCCCCCCTGATCCCGCACGAGCAATTCTACCCTTTTTTCCACCTCGTCCAGCTTACGGGTGCAAAGCGCCACGAGGCTGACCCCCTTCTCGAACAAGAGCAGCGACTCCTCCAACGGCTGGTCTCCTTTCTCCAAGGCCTGCACGATGGACTTGAGTTCATCCAGGGCCTGCTCGAAGGTCGGCTGCTCCATTGGGTCGTCCCGAATGCGAAAGATTTCGATAAGTGTAGCGAATTCTCCCAAATAGTCAATCCCGAAAGCGTCGCAGTTGCTCACCTGCGGTGGCAGACCATCGTGGTGCCGCCCTCCATCTGCGAGCGCCTTGACACCCGGTGGGTGGAAGACTATCTTGGGGCCATCCCCGAAGGACATCGGACCACTTGCGGACGGGATGGAGAAGGACCAATACTCTGGAGGACGAGGCCCCGCTGGGTTGGGGGGAGACGGGGGCTCTTGCCAAGGGATGAGGGCTGCGGTCTTCACCGAGGAAGGCAGGCTTGCACTGCGGGATGTGCCGCGACCTGTGGCTGGCTCGGGGGAGATGCTCTTGCGCACCCTCTACTGCGGGCTTTGCGGCAGTGATCTGTACAAGATTCGGAACCGTACGGTCTCTCCCGGTGCGGTCCTGGGTCACGAGATAGTGGCCCTCGTGGAGGAGGGCCCTCCTGGTGGGGATCCGCTATTCCCTGTGGGTACCAGGGTCACTGTATCGAACCACATCCCTTGCGGCAGGTGTCCGTCATGCCTCAAAGGCAAGATCTCCATGTGCAGTCAGTTCCAGTCCACACACGTGGAGCCAGGGGGATTCGCTGAGTTCATACTCGTCCCGGAGGGCCACCTCCCAGAGGGCGTCATCCCTTTGCCCGGGGGGATATCGGATGAAGAGGCCCTCATGCTGGAGCCCCTCGGATGCTGCATTCGGGCCTTCGAGAGATGGAGACCGGATGCCAACGACCGCATCCTGGTAATCGGGCTAGGTCTCATTGGGATACTCATGGTCATGCTATCGAGACGGCTGGGGGCAGTGCCATTGGGGGTAGATCCCCTCCCAGAGCGCCGCGAGCTGGCCTCTGGGAAGGGATGCGAGCAAGCCTTGTCACCGGGCGACATGCACAGCGTGGGACCGGTTCAGGGAGTGATCTTGACTCACTGCACTGCTGCGACCATGGAGATGGCACTCCGCGCGGTGGAGGCAGGGGGTTGGATAGGCCTTTTCGCGGGTCCCCGAGAACAGGGGTCGGTGCCGTGTGACGTGCAGTCTTTGTACCGAAGGGAGGTCGACCTCATCCCTTCCTATTCCACGGGGCCGAAGCATATGAGGCAGGCCCTGGATCTCGTCATGACCAAGGCCATGGACATGAGCGGTTTGGTCTCCCACGTGATGCCCATCGAGGAGATACATCGGGCCGTGGAGATGGCCGAGGCGCAGCAAACCCTGAAGGCGGTGCTGAGGTTTTGAGGGTGAGGGCAGTGGCCGACACCATGAATGCAGCCCTCCTTTACGGGAAGGACGACCTGAGGATCGAGAGGGTCCCTGTCCCGCAAGCAGGGCCAGGGGAGGTCCTGGTGCGGGTCAAGGCGGCGCTCACCTGCGGGACGGACCTCAAGACGTTCCACCGCGGGTCCCATGTGATGATCCCCCGTCTGCCTTCACCGTTCGGCCACGAGTTCGCTGGGGTGGTGGAGGAGGTGGGGGAGGATGTGGAGGGGTTTACCAAGGGGGTGCCTGTTGTGGCGGCCAATTCAGCCCCGTGCCTCAGGTGCGACTTCTGCAAGGCCGGGAAACCGAACCTGTGCGAGGACCTCCATTTCCTCAATGGGGCATATGCGGAGTTCATCAGGGTCCCGGCGCCCATCGTGCGGTGTAACCTCCATACCTTGCCCAATGGCATGAGCCCGGTCCAGGCCGCGTTGACAGAACCCATGGCCTGTGTGCTGCACGGCCTGGAAAGGACCGGCATTCAGATGGGACAGACGGTCTGCATCCTGGGTCTCGGCCCCATCGGGCTCATGTTCGTGGCATTGGCATCCCAAAAAGGGGCCAAGGTCATCGCCGTGGGTAGGAGCCCCATGAAGATGGAAACCGCCGTGAAGCTGGGCGCCCAGGTGGCGATCCCCATGGGGGACACGGGGTCGCTGGAGAGGAGGATACGCGATGTCACCCCTGGGCGTCACGGCCCGGATGTGGTGATCGAGGCCGTGGGACTCCCGCACGTATGGGAGATGGCCATGTCGGTGGTGAAGAGAGGGGGGCTGGTGAACCTCTTCGGGGGGTGTGCCAAGGGGACGGTGGCCCATATAGACGCCCACCGCCTGCATTACGAGGAGAAATCCATCATCAGCGTCTTTCATCATACCCCCCATTACGTCTCCATGGCCCTGAGACTCCTGGAGTCCGGTGCGGTGCAGGCCGAGGACCTCGTGACCTGCAGCCTCCCGTTGGAGGAACTCCCCAAGGCCTTTCGGTACATGGAAGAGCACGAGGCCTTGAAGGTGGCCATCCAGTTTCCGGATCCTTGAGGCTCCATCGATGAGGTCGCTGATGCCTCGCATCGTCGTGCCCCGGGGATGACGACGGGGAATCGAAGGCTCCAAGGGAGAGGGGATTGCATGAGCGAGGGTGCGCGTTCCGACGTTGGGCTGGCCCCCTTCTTGAACCCGCGCAGCATTGCCGTGATAGGGGCCACGGAGAGGCCTGGGTCGTGGGGATCGTTCATCATGGAGGGTCTCTTGACCTGGAAATACCCTGGGGCGATCTACCCCGTGAACCGTCGCGCCAAGACAGTCTATGGCCTGCCGGCCTTTTCCGATGTGGAGTCCATCCCACAGGATGTGGAGCTCGCTGTGGTCACCATCCCCGAGGACTCGGTGGAGGAGGCGATACGGGCTTGCGGGGCCAAGGGGGTAAGGGGTGTGATCATGATAACCGCGGGCTTTGGGGAGGCGGTGGAGGGCGGAAGGGAGAGGGAGGAGGAAATGGCTCGGCTGGCGAGATCCCTGGGGATGAGGATCCTCGGGCCCAACGTCAGCGGGGCCTTCAACCTGCACAAGAGGTTCAATGCCTCAGCCTCCCCAGCGCGCTTCCTCGTACCGACGCCCGTGGCAGCCATCTGCCAGGGGGGATACGCCTTCTACGAGCTGCTGTCATCCAGTTACGCCAGGGGCATGGGGGTGGGTCACTTCGTGCACACCGGCAACGAGTGTGACCTCCAGGTGACGGACTTCCTGGACGAACTGGGTAGGGACCCAGAGGTGCGGGTTATCCTCATGTACCTGGAGACCGTCAGGGACGCCAGACGCTTCATGGAGGTGGTCAGAGAGGTAGCCGCCCAAAAGCCCGTTGTTGTGCACAAGGCTGGCAGGACAGCGGGGGGGGCGAGGGCGGCCAGGAGTCACACAGGGGCCATGGCAGGAGTGCGTGAGCTCTACGAGGGGGCGTTCAATCAGGCCAACATCGTCATGTGTCCTAGCATGGAGCTCCTGCTCCCCCTAAGCCATGCATTCCTGGAGCACCCGCCCATGAGGGGAGACAGGGTGGCCATAGTCACCATGGGAGGTAGCTGGGGCGTCGCACTGACGGACGCCCTGGAGGAGGAGGGGTTGAAGGTCCCGGAGCTGAGCCCAGGCCTCCAGGGCCGGCTCAGGGGGCTTGGGATGCCCCTTCGCGCCTCCACCCGAAACCCGGTGGACGTAGGGGCGGCCAACTTCTTGGATCTGGGGCTGGACTCTGTGGTACAGATGGGCAGAGAGGTCCTGACATCCGGTGAGGTCGACGCCCTGATCCTCTTCGGTTTCGGTAGGCCAGGGATGCTGACCGAGGAGACGCCTCAGAGGTGGCGCCTGTTCATGGAGGTGGAAAAGAAGGTCCTGCGAGATTACCACAGGCTCCAAGAGGAGGCAGACAGACCGGTGATCATAGGTAGCCCGCTCACGGTGTTCCAGAGCCAGGTGGTGCACGACCTCGGAGAGGAGGGGGTCCGTGTCCACCACCGCCTGGACGAGATCGCCCAGATCCTCTCACGCATGTGGCGGTATTGGAGGAGACAGGGAGGCTGAGGCGGGGTGAGGGGCCGCTGACTTCTCGGCCATTTTGCGAGTCCGATGGATTTTTGGGCCTCTCCCTGGAGCCCTCCCCCGCGCTGCCGCGGGATCGGAGGGGACCCCCCAGGGATCCGCGGCTTCGGGTCGAGGCCGGGCTATCTTATCTTCAACAAGACAGCGCCCTTTCTCCCCTCGGCCCCTCCTCCCCCCCCTGAGATGTCAGGCTCTGTGAGGAAGATGCGCTCTGGCCCCACGGTCCCGGAGACCAGGATCAAGTCCTTTACAGCGGTGGCCCTCCGCAGGGCGAGGGCCCTCAAGTCCTCGTTGGTCACCTGGACCCGCCCCATGAGATAGGCCTCCATCTCCGCAGCCGGGGGATAGACCTCGCCCTTTCCCACCAAGGGCAACATGGATCCCACCCTGGAAAGGATCCCGGGGGGCTCCTTCTTGCCTTCTCTCACCAGCTCGGCGTTGTAGGCCATTCGCAGCAGCCTCTCGCGCTCCCCGGGTTCGATCTGCAGATCCTCTATGTGAGGGAGGGGCTGCTTTTTCTTCTCCATCTCGGCCAGCTTCTGCCTCTTGAGCATCTCCATGACCGCTGCGCGCTTGAGCTCCGTCGCATCCCCTTCAGGGTCGGCTGATCCCTCTATTTCGACCTCCACTTCGGGCCTCTCGTACAAGGCCTTGGCCAGTGTCTTCAGTTTCTCCTCCGCCTCCTTGCCGGCCTTCCAACTCCCTTTGTCGAACTCCACGTATATCCTCTCCCCTTCCCCCTTGAAGAGATCGCCGAGGAAGGCGAAGGGGGCGGTGACGATCTTGGTGAGGAGGCCCTTGAGTGCGCTGGCCACCACCGCCCCCAGATCGAACTGAGGGTCGTCGATGTTTCCCGTGACGGGCAGCTCCACTATGATCTGCCCTTCCCGGTTCTTCAGGACCGCCAAGGCGAGCTTGATGGGCAACTTGAGGGCATCGGGGCTTTCCACCCTGTCTCCCAGCGTCAGTTGGTCCAGGACCACCCGGTTCTTGGAATCGAGCTTCTTGTCGACGATGAGGTAGTCCAGGTCCAGGAAGAGCTTCCCCTTCTTGATCTTGTACCCCACATACCTCTGAGAATAGGGATTCATGCGGATGAGGTCGATGTCCTTGAAACGGATCTTGACGTCCACGAAGAGTTCCCTGCGCAATGGGTTGATCTTGCCTGTGATCTCGAGGGGAGACTGGTGCTCGAGCTTTCCGGCGAGTTCCAGGTCGCTCAGCTTGGTCTCGTCCGAGCTCAGCTCCGAGACGGTCCCCTCGATCTCCAACATGTTCGCCTCCACGTGAGGCCTGATGGTCTGGTCCATGAAGTAGATCTGGCCACCCTTGAGGAGGACCTTGCCGATGCGCATGGGGGTGGAGGTCATTGGCGGGGCTGGCCCTTTACCGGTTCCCAGGGCGTGCCCCCCAGGTTTCCCGCCATCCTGGATGGCCTTCGTCTCCCCTGGTTCACGCCCCTTTGCCACCACCTCCTGAACGTTCAAGGTCCCGTCCTCCCTGATCACGATGCGGGAGTAGAAGTCCTCTATGAGGATCTCACCGATGTCCAAGGAGGGGGGAGAGGTCGCAAGGTCCACCTCCTTCACGCGCAAGGAGTGCCATCTCAGGAATTCCTCACCGCCCGACTTCTCCTCGGAGACGAAGTTGGAGGAGGCCAGATCCCCCCTGTACTTCATGGAGGGTTTCTGCCCAGCCGGACCGGATATGGTCAACCTCCCCCTGGTGGAGATCTCCCCGCTCTTCAATCGAACCCTCACCTCCTCAGGGACGTAAGGCCCGAACTGGGAGAGGTCCACCCCCTTGACATCCAGGCGGATATCCGCCGCCAAGGGGTCCATGGAGACCTCGCCCTGCGCCGTCACTGAGGCCTTCTCGTTGAGGAGCAAAGACAGGCTCACCTTGGTCTTGGTCCTGGGAGATGTCGAGATCTCCCGTGCGGACAACCTTATCTGTCCCACGCGGATGTTGACCGGATCCGCAGGCATGCGGTCCAAGAGGTCTAAGGCGTAGTCTTCCAACAGAAAGCGACTCACCGTCACGGACCAAGGGGGGCTTTGGGTCTGTCTCGATCCCGTCTGGACCGCCTCCCTCGATGGTGGACGGGCCTCGAGAAGTTCCTCGATGCTCAACCTCCCTTCCTTCGACCGAGAGGCCACGAGGGACCCGCCACGGGTCGCCACCTCGCTCACCACGAGCCTCCTGCCAGAGGGATGGAGTTCCGCATCCTTGAAGGAGATCTCCCCTACCTTCAGGAACTCCTTCTCCTCGCCCTGTCTCCGGAGACGGAGATCCAGCACGGATCCAGATCTGACCATGGCCTTTAGGTCGGCAGGGGTAGTTGCGGTGGAGAGGGCATAACTGGCCTCGAGCCCCGCACGCCCCCCTTCGATCTGGAAGGGCAACCCCTCGGCGTAGTACGGGGCGTACCTGCCGAGGACCAGGCCCTTGATCTCGACGACGCCTTCGGAGCTGAGCGGGTTCAAGTACAACTGCCCGCTCGCCCTGAAACCTTCGTCGAGATCTGTAGTCCCCGAGACCGCGAAGGTCGAGGCCGTGTTCCCCCTGGTAGTGAACCCCTCCAGGGTGAGCTCAAGATCCCTCAGGATCACCTCGAAGGGCCTCTTGAGGGAGAGATCCGAGACCATGGCCCTACCCTGGTTCACATGTAGCCGCTCCAGCTCCAGGGCGATGCCTCCTGGCTTGGGCCCCTTCGGGCCATCCCCTCCTTCTCCACCGCCTACAGGAAGGAAGGCGTTGAGGTTGAGCTCACCGGCGGGGCCCCTCTCCACGTGAACCTCGGGCGAATGGACGGAGATCCTGGAGACGTGGATCCGCGGTTCAAAGGGGAGGGCCTCGGCCACCGAGATCTCGGCGTTGGGGAGCCTGAGGAGCGGTCTTCCCGAAGCGTCCGCGGCCTCCAGCGATCTCAGGGATATGTCCCCAGCTGCTGCGACCAATGGCTTCCCATCCGAGCCTGCGGAGTGAGAGAGTTTCGCCTTCACGTCCATGGAACCCGAAGGGAGCCGGAGCTTGGTGCTGATCGGGAGGTAGGGCAGGTAGCGAGGGAGGGAGAGATCACAGAGCTCCAGATCCAGGCTCATGTCCATGGATCGGCAGAAGGGCCTGATCATGGCCTTGACGGAAAGGGGGGAACCGTTGAGACTCGAGGAGAGGGAGGCCGCAACAGGCGGTTCCTCATCGCCCTTCAGGCTTGAAAGAAAAGGGATCTCCAGAGCTATGCCGGTCACCTCGTGCCTCTGATCCAGCGGACGGTCCCAGAGATCCACCCGGCCATCCAGGATCCGGATCCCGCGGACGAGGAGCCTCGGGGGGGTGAACTCGGTCCCCTGCCCGCTCGGCTTCTCCTCCCTTGCCAGGAGATCGGAGAAGTTGAAAAGACCTCCCTCTCGCCGGATCAGGCTCAGACGAGGCCTCCGGAGGGTCATCTCCTTGACCACCAGTGCCCTGCGGAACAGGGACCCCCACTGGAGGTCCAGATGGAGTTCCTCCAGGGCGATGAAGGTATCAGAGGAGCCCTTTTCCTCCACGGAGAGGCCTCTCACGCGCAGCGAGAGGGTGTAGGGATTGAAGGTGACCTTCTCGACGGAGACATTCCGCTTGAGACCCTTGGATAGAGAATCCACCAGGAGCCATCTCCCGACAGAGGGGAATACCAGGAACCCCAAGGCAGTGTACGTCGCTACGGCTATGAGCAGTGCCAAGAGCAGTGCCCTGAATCTCCCCCGATGCAGCGCCTTGCCCAGGATGGTCCTCATTCGGTCGCGCTTCGCCCTCATTGTCTGCTCGCAATGGTGATGGTGTCCTTGCCGGCCTCCTTGCTCCTGAACATGGAGTGGTCCGCTAGGCGCAGGAGGGCTGCCTTGTCGGCGGCGTCCTGCGGGTAGTTGGCCACCCCGAAGCTCGCCGTGACTTTTACCCCGCGTCCCTCTTCCTGCAGGAAGACCGCCTGGGTGAGCGCCTTGCGGATGGCCTTCACCTTTTCCAGGGCTTGGGCCTTGCCCTGCTCTGGGAGCAAGATCACGAACTCGTCCCCCCCATAGTGTACGAGACGATCCCCCTCATCGAGGTTGGAGGCTATTACCCCTGCTACCTCCTTTAGGACCTTGGTCCCCATGAGGTGTCCGTGGGCATCTACGACCTGTTTGAAGTCGTCCATGTCCAGGAACACCAGGGATATCTCCCCGACCTTTGGAGAGAGGGGCTCCAAGAGCCATTCGAGATACTGATGGAGAAAGCGGGTGTTGTAGAACCCGGTCACGGTGTCGGTGAGGGCCAGATCGGCCATCTTCCGGTAGTTGACGGCGTTCCCGATGGCTATGGCGAGGTAGTCTGCCAGTATGAGCAGGGTCATCATGGAGTGCCTGTGGAAGAGCGTGGGGTCCTCCGGATTCACGACCTCCACGACCCCGATCACCGATCCTTGGATCTTGAGCGGCAGGCATATGATGGAGCGGGTGACGAACCCGGTCACGAGGTCCACCTTGGGGCTGAACCTGGGGTCCTTTTCCACGTCCTCCACCAGTATGGGTTCCCCTGTGGCGGCCACGGTCCCGGCGATGCCCTCTCCCAGTTTCACGCGGACATGGGAGAGCGCCTCTTTCTCCACCCCAACCACCAGCTCGAACCTGAGCTCCTTGGTCTTGGGATCCAGGAGAAACACCGTCCAGTTCTTGGCCGGCACGAGCTCGCTGAGCCTCTCGAGGACGATTTGGAGGATCTCTTCCATGTTGAAGGTGGAGGTCAGGGCCTTGCCGATCTCGACACAGGTCATGAGCTGGCGAAGGTGCAGGGAGTTCTCTGTGGGACTGCCCTCGGTCTCGGCGCTCCCGGGGGGGGACGAGGCCTTGAGCGGCGAGCCTCCAGGGGAAAGGGTCATGGCCACCTCCTCGAAGTGAGGTTAACCCATTTGACCCGACTCATCAACTCACCGTTGACAAGACCCGAACCTTTTGCTAAACAACCTCTCGTCCCGGTCTGCTGTATATCGAAGGCGGCCGCGCGTGCAAGGGTAGTCCACTGCAGATCTTCCATGTCGTTCCCGAGCAGAGACCGGGGGCCGGTCGAGGATCCAGCCAAGGGCCTGTTTTCGTGATCTGTGGCGAGGGCCCTCTGTCCAGCGAGGATGCGCCCTGGTCGAGCACCTCGAGCCCTGTGCGGGGCTGGGACAGGCCCTCGCCGCGAGGGGGCGCTAGTCCCCAAGTCGGGTCTTGCGGAAGGGGGGTGGGAAGGGTTCCCGGCGGTCTTGGCAAACCTATTCGAGATCACTAGCGAAGGAGGCACGCCATGAGATCAACGGCACATGAGCCATCGGTCCTCGCCCTGGACGCCGGCGGGACCATGACGGATGCCTTTGTGGTGGACAGGGGAGGAGGGTTCGTCGTGGGCAAGGCCCTCACCACCGGCCACGACGAGTCCATCGGGGTCCTGAATTCCTTCGGGGACGCCCTCAAACAGTGGGGTGTCTCTGTGGATGAAGCGGCGAAGTACATCCAGGCGACGATCTACTCAGGCACCGCCATGCTCAACCGAGTCCTCACCAGGCAGGGTGAGGGGCCCATAGGCCTCATCGTCACCGCGGGTTTCGAGGACACCTTGCGGTTCGAGCGCGGCATACAAGTATGGCTCGGGTTGAGCTATGCGGACCGCCTGCACTCGGTCTCCCATTATCACAACGAGCCCTTCGTCCCACAGCGGCTCGTCAAGGGGGTGAGGGGTCGCATCAACGTCTTCGGCCAGGAGTTGGCCCCCCTTTACGAAGAGGAAGCGAGAAAGGCCGTGGAAGAGCTCCTGGAGGATGGGGTCAAGGCCATCTGTGTGTGCCTGCTGTTCAGCTTCAGGAACGCCTCCCACGAACTGAAGGTGGAGCAGATCGCCAGGGAGGTGATGAAGGACAAGGGCATAGAGATCCCCATCATGCTCTCCTTCAAACACAACCCGGTAAGGGGGGAGCTCCCGCGTATGCAGACCCTGGTCTTGGAGGCCTATGCCGCCTCTCCCAGCCGGGTACACATCCAGGCCATACAGAACGCCCTGAGGGCCAAGGGGTGCAAGGCCCCTTTGAGGATCCTCACGTGTTACGGCGGCTCCATCCCTCCCACCCACGAATGGATGGTCTCTACCCTCATCTCAGGGCCTATCGGTGGCATCACGGGGGGCAAGTATCTCGCCGAGCTACTGGGCCTCCAGAACATCGTCTGTTCGGACGTGGGGGGCACCTCCTTCGATGTGGGACTGATCACAGAGGGGCAATACGCCCTGGACGTTGAGCCCGCCATCGCCAGGATGAAGCTCGCGCTGCCGTCCGTGGTGATGGATTCCATAGGGGCCGGAACCGGGATGTACGTGAGATTGGACCCGGTGATCAAACGCATCGAGCTGGGTCCAGACAGCGCCGGGTTTCGCATCGGGATGTGTGTGGGGGAGCAGACCCCGACCCTCAACGACTGCAACCTGATCCTGGGATACCTCAATCCGGATTACTTCCTGGGGGGGGACGTGAAACTGGACGTCAACAGGGCCAGGCTCGGCATAAAGGAGCAGATCGCAGACCCGCTGGGGATCTCGGTGGAGGAGGCGGCCTGGGGCGTGGTGGAACTGGTGAACACCCAGATGAGGGATCACCTCTACGCCATGATCCTGGGCCGAGGCTTCTCTCCGGAGGTATACTCCCTTCTCTCGTACGGCGGGGCCGGCCCACTGCACGTGTGCGGCTATTTCCAGGGCCTTGGCTTCGAGCGGGTCTACGTCCCCGAGTGGGCCCCGGCCTTCTCCGCCTTCGGGTGCGCCTGTGCAGATTACGCCTTCCGTTACGACCAGCAGCTCGATTTCCCGCTTTCTCCGGGGCTCGCCGAGGCAGAGATACTCAGCGCGTTCCTCAACGGCACCTGGACCAACCTCAGGGCCAGGGTAGAGGAGGAGATGAGGAAGGAGGGGCTGAACCCCACCCAGATGGAGTTCCAGACCATGGTTCGGATGCAGTATCAGGGGCAGTTGGACGACCTCGAGATCCCGTCCCCTGCATTTCCCATCACTAAGGAACAGATACCGCAACTGCTCCGGAACTTCGAGGATGTGTACTCCAGGGTCTTCCCGACCGCACCCAAGTCTCCGGAGTTGGGATATCTGATCACCAGGGCCGTGGCCCAGGGGGTGCTGAGGACAGAGAAACCTCTGGTTCGCAAGTACCCCCTCTCGGAGAAGGAACCTCCCGCGGCCTCCAAGAAGGGGACGAGGAGGATATATTGGAAGGGACAGTGGCACGAGGCAGATCTCTACGAGATGGCCCTCTTGGAGCCAGGGAACCTCATCCGTGGTCCCGCGGTCGTAGAGGCCCCTGCCACGACCTTCCTATTGCCTCCTGGATTCGAGACCATCTTGAACGCCTTCAGGATCTTCGAGATCTCTGTTCGGTGAAAGGGGGGAGGAGCGATGGCCAAGGAAGACGAGATAACCCGCATGACCGGTGTGGCGAGGGTTGGCCTCGGTGCCGAAGGTCCTGCCGCGGAGGGCAGACCCATCGGTTGGGGTGGCAAGAGCCTCTTGCAGATGCTAGAGGAGTCGGAGGAGCTGTTTCGCAAGACAGGCGCCTACTACGGCCTGGAGCGCCTGACCCTGAAGGAGCAGGACCCCATGCGGTTCGAGAAGGCCTTCGCCAAGCTCCGGGGCGCCCTGGTCTCCTCCAGGGAGACGGCCATGCACGTGACCGCATCACCCATAGTGAGGAACATCGGGGAGCTGTGTTTTGCCCTTTACACACCGGAGGGGGACAGCATCGTGCTCTCCACCGGGATCATCGTGCATGTCCACACCATGAGCGAGGCCATAAAATACATGATCCGCCAGGGGTACGAAGAGGAACCCGGGATCAAGCCAGGGGACATCTTCTGCAACAACGACCCGGTCATAGGAGATGTGCACACCACTGACGTCGCCACCTTCGTGCCGATCTTCGCCGA
>FWPV01000423.1_pt1 | contig 135008 bp, 126 predicted proteins | sample 2228371 | NCBI WGS metagenome assembly FWPV01 (sample SAMEA103939776, study PRJEB20133) | metagenome | reverse complement strand
TTTTAGCAGCAGATGCAGGTCTTGCATGTTCGTTCTCCGGATTATGCCCGGAGGGACTGATTATTTTTCAGTCCCTCCGGTGAAGCAATTGATCAAGCCGTCCGCGCAAGCGATAGAAGCCCGCAGCCAAACCCTTTCGCAGAACCGATACCATCCGTGACAGCCTGCTGTAATTTTTGGGCATCGGTTACTACCAGTACACCATCAAATTGCACCACCAACAATTTCAAGTCATGTTTCTGGTCGTCGCGGCGCAGAACGCCTTCTAACCTGCTGCCCGGTTTAATTCGCACGGCTTTCAATAAAAATCCGTGCTGAATTGCCTTGCGTTGTAACCATCCCAGTTGTTCTTCTTCTTTATATATCCCCACTCGTTTGCCATTTTCGTTGTTGGGATCCTGGATTTTTCGCGTTGGATTTGCAACCAGCCGAAAAGTATAGGCCTGTCCAACTTCCAACCGCAGATCAAAAGACTTGGTCTCAGCAGGCTGGCATAAATAGCCAGTTTCGTGCAGGGATTGGAAATCAGGCAGCGACCTTGACTGAACTAACACTGTCAGATAAGGCTGCTGAGGGCGGGTTTCCAGGCGGTATAAAACCCGGTCTGTATCCCGGATACCGTCTGGGAAACCCTTCATGATTGTGCGGTGCATTTCATAAGGGTTGGCCAACTCGGCCCGCACCTGTCGAGAGCGGAGATTTAATATAAGGCGGGAAAGGTACATCAGGAGACCTCCAGAGGGCTAACAATCAATCCAGGCGGCTGGATGAAGGTCACACGCAGCCTGCGCGGGGCGAATAACCGCTTTTTAAACGAAAGCGGCTGGTCAGGGCGCACGATGGCTCCATTCAGATCTTCAAGGACAACCCTCAATAGACCCGGTGCCGGTTTACGACCCAGGTAGGGGTAACACTCCAGCGCTTCTGCCAGTTCTGTGTTCTGAATCAGCCCGTCCGGCAGCCAGACTGACTCGCCGGGAACAAAGGCTTTCCGGCCCAGATAAAGCGGCCAAACCGGTTTTTGTAAGCCAGCTTGAATTCGTTCCAGCAGCCCCAGGTTCTCGCCTTCCAGCCCAACCAGGAATATCGCATCGGCGAGGTAGTAACGGTTTGATACGTCGGTTTCTTTAATGCCGCCGCTGGCTTTTAAGATGTTTTTCGCGGTGTGGTAATCTCGTTTGAGTACACCTTCGCGATCGACTCGCACGCCCATTTTCAGCCCCGCAAGTTGCTGTAGTTGGGCTTCATCCTCACGCGCGATTCCCAGGGCGGCGCACACCAATCCAATCAAACCACTTTTTGTAGGCTCTAAACCGCTGTCACGCACACTGAAGCGGCTTTGCGCGCCCCACGACTGCATGGCCGCACTCAAGCGCAATAACAAAGTGTGTGCCATGATTTACTCCAATTCACTGATTAGCGCTTCGATCCATTCTTCGCGTTTGGATACAACCGCGTCCTTAAGATAGTTAAGCGGGGCATTATGGTCCAGTACCAGGCAGACCGGCCTGACGTCATTTCCTCCATAAGCATTCATTAACCGACCCCAATAATCATCCAGAGCCGCGATCGATGGGAGCAGGTAACCGCCTTCCCGTTCGGCGCGCACAGGCTTTTCGAAGGCGTTCGTCAGCGCCCACGATTGGCCATCCCGCCGCAGGACGCCCAACAGGAAATCTGGCGGATTTTGAGCCGCGAAACTGTTCTGCTTTCCGCTTGGAATTGCGGCAATCGCGGCGCGCAGGAACCCTTCCACAGTTTTCTTTGCCAGGGCGCTGTCGCCTGCTAAATTGCTGACCAGCTGCTCCCAGTCAATGCGCGCGTAGCGGTAAAAACAGGCGCTGTTAAAGCCAGTCACACCCATCATGCCTGCCCCGCTTTCATCATCCGCGGTAAGATCATCCACCGCGGTATAAAAATCCAGATCCATGCTAACACGGTGGGTGGAGACGGCATGAGCCACCTGGCAGGCGGCATCGATATTAAGTTCTGGTTTTTCTGCCAGCATGCGGCCAAACAGAGCAATGTCCGGAGCGCTGGTGCGGTCTTTGAGGTTTTTGAATAAATTTTTAGCGATTTGTTCGACCGCCCGTTTTTTTTCGTTTTCCGGGCCATTTACAACTTGATCCCAGACCGCCAGCAATTCGCGGGTCATCTGTTCGACCTCGCTTTTGCTGACGTAGAGCAGGACACTGGTGCGTTTGTTATCCAGCTTGCAGTACTGAGCTACCAGAGAGTCAGCCGCAGCCTGCGCCGTGGTTTCGTCTTTTCCAGCCTTGACCAGTTCTTCCTTGAGCAAGCGGTTCATCCAGCGGGTGCGCATGGCTGGCTCTACCGCTGTTGTGCGCGCGAATACAGGATCAAATCGAATGGCTCGCTTGATGCACTGGGATGAGATGCGTGCCCGGCGCACACCGCCGAATTCGGTGTCTTTGGGGTTACCGGTGTCATCCCGGTTCAAATTTGAGGGTGCGAAATTTTGGAGAATATGAATTTCGATGAACATGGTATTGATCCTTTCCTTATTTAGTCTGAATGGTCGATTTAGAATTTTCTACGATTTCCTGATTACGCTGCGACCAGAATTCCCTCGCCCAGCGGCGCTGAACACCGCGTTCTTCATCCTGCCAGCGCTGTAAGTCCAAAAACAGTTGGTTATAGTTGACCGGCACATCTTTGGACTTAAGAAAGCTAATTGCCTGACGCAGATAATCCGGCAGATCCTCATGATGGGCGGCAAGTAGGGTGGTAAATCTGCGCTCAAGGGCTTCCCGGTTTTGCTCGCTGCCTGCCGCAGCCATATGCGTGCCCATATTTCCGCTGTGGGTGTACTGGGGGTGAAAAGCGAACAGACTTGCGATCAGGTAATAAACCCATGCGCACCAGCCCGGGGGGTTGAATGGTTCGACGTATGCGTACATTTCTGCAGTAGTTCCTGGCGGCTGACCCAGACCGCGCCGGAGGGCCGCCAAAGCACCCCGGTCGCCAGCTTCTGCCAGCATGTACAACCTGGAAATAAATGGATGAATCGTTTCTTCACTCATACGGGTCTCTCCTTCCTTATTCTTGGTAGATCTTTTTGAAACCAGCGCCCAGATAGGACCGGGCGCGAACTGCTGATTTTAGTACCCTGGCAGAAGAACCTGCCAGGGAGGCTGCCTGCTCGAACGCCTGCCAGGCAGCCCTTCGAATGGTCAATTTCCAGGTGTCCATAGCGCCTGTGTTGTTGGGCAGGTCTTCAATAAACTGAAAAAATGGCGAATCAAGTTTTAGCCAGTAAAAACGTTCAGTGTCCCAATGTTGGATCATTTTTTCGGCCTGATCCCTGCTGATCCGGTCGACATCCTGCCAATTCTTTCCATCCGCGTTTGGAGATATTATCAATAGAGCCATCCACTGAACGGCTTTTCTCAGTTCAAATTTCACGTTTTCGGCAATATCCAGCGCTGTGGACAATTGTTCGACCAAGACCTCTTCCTGCAATAACTCTAGTGGAAGTGGCATTTGCTCCTGGCGAAAGAAATCCACTTTGGCCTGGTTGTTTGCCATACCGAGCGCCAAAAAGCGGTAGGTTTGGTGCCTTTCCAGAAAACCCTCCATGACCAGATCAGCTAAAAGGTGAAAAGACAACGGCGGTCTCGAACCAGTCGCGTTTTTCAATTGAAACAAGGCGGCGCTGTCGCGCCACAAAGCGCGATCCTCTGAGAAGCGGATGCTGAAATATCCCTCCGTTTTACCAGCTCTGTACAACTTCATTGCGTCCAGGATGTCGCTGTCCAGTCGTAAACCCGGGGCTATCGTCACCATGTTGACGGTGGGATGGTCCTGCGTGCCTGAAGGAATAAACCAGATGCGCCTGTTTTGCCAGGTCAGGTAATCTAGATAACCTGTGGGTATGCGCCTTTCCGGCAGGTATGGGTCGTCTTGCTCCCAGGCAGGAGCATCGGCGCTGCTTGTGCGAATGACATGGTCATCCGGGTACCGCAAGAGGTTCAAAGCCAGCGTTTCAAAAAGGTTGCTGCCTTCAACAATGAAAATTACCCCCCGCGCCCAGGGGGCATCGGTAAATTTTTGATCCAGCCCGCTTAACCCCGCCAAACTGAAAGTCTGCGCCGACACCAGCACTCTGGCTGCCTTTGCAGCTGTAAGTGTTTCACCTTCGTCTTCGGTATGATGGTCGAACCATACCGCATTGTTGCCTGAAACCATTTCTGGCACCAGGCTGATAACCGATTTTGGTTTAACCCGCTCGTCCTTGGCCTGATAGAAAGGTTTTTCCGGATGAAATAGATCAAAGCGCTCTTTCCACTTTTGCACATATTCGTTTACGAAAGGTTGATCCCAACTGCCTAAATCCCACAACCTTTTCCAGGCTGCCAAAGATTGCGGCCCACGAACGGCGCTGTGTAAAATTGCTAGCAGCAGACGGTAGATCGCAGCTGTTTCCAGCGGGGAATCACCCTGAATTCCACGCAGCTCATGCGCTTTTCGTAAGGTCTCTGATAGGCTGAAAACCTGGACTTGCCCGTCAAAACAGACACAAGGGATCCAGGCTTTATCTACCAGGTTGAAAGAATAGTTCATTTTTCCTCCTTTGTGATTATCAAACCCAATTCACGGTCTAATTTCAAAACAAAGCCTGCCCCGGCTGGGCGATAATATCCATTGCGATCAAAGATGACTGGGTAGTTGTACCGTAAAGCCGCTATTTCTCGCCAAATTTCGGGCGTCTTTTCGTGGTAGGTGAAGAATTTGACCACTTCCCTGTTCTGGATGTTCACCATCCGGCGCAGCAGTTCTCTAATTTGCTGAATGTTTGGCTTAACTTGCAGGTCAATCGTTCCAGTTTCACCATCAGGATCCAGGCTGATCCCTTGCTCGCATTGATGCAAGCAAATGATTGCCACCCCTGGCTCTGCCATGCGGGTTAGCGCGCGAAAAGCCTGGTGTATGCCCGGGTGTTCCTCTTCCAGGCCTTCATTCACATCGCTCAACAGGCCTTCATCCATGGGGGCTGCGATCATCCGCTTTTTCGCCTCAAATATCTCTTTGTCATTTTGCAGGCCAAGTTCTAACATAGCCTTTTCTATCGCTGACCGTATTTCAGAGGGCATTTCTTCACACGGATCTAGCTCACCGTAGACCGCCTCGATCAGTTCAGAGGTGTCATCCGGCAGCAGTAAAAATTCTTTTCCCAGTAAATTCCACCAGCTGCGCAGCAGGACGGCACGATCGTACACCCAACTATCCAGACCAAAATCTGGCAAGCGATCATTAATACCTGGGCGCACAATCGCGATCGCCGCTTCGCGTAGACGCGCAGGGCGGTGCGCATCATTGTGGCTGTGCCGCTGCAGCCTACCAACCCTTTGGATGATCAGATCCAATGGCGCCAGGTCAGTAACAAGAAAATCAAAATCCAGGTCCAAGCTTTGTTCAATGACCTGTGTGGCCACAACAATCGCCTTGTGAGGCCTGTTCGGGTTAGGCTGTCCATCTGCCGCTTGACCTTTTCCAAACTTCGCCAGAACTTTCCTTTCGGTTTCATCCCGCCAATGGAAGGGGTAACGTGCATGAAAAAGTATTAAGTCTTCAGGCGCGCATAGCCTTCTTTGCTTGAGGTCGGCATACACTTCTTGAGCACGCTGGACCCGGTTGCAAATCACAGCCGCGCAGCCCCCTGTAGAAAGCTTTTCTTCGAGTAAATCTGCCAGCGAAGTAGAAGACTCATCGACCCAGGTAATCCTGATTTTTCGGGAAGCCAGGTTGGGAAGCATGACACTTTCAACCTTGCCCCCGTAAGCTGTGGTGATGCGCGGGTATGGTATTCTCTCTGGTATAGGGCACTTTTCACCCAACCAGGCGTCCAGCAGAGCCTGCCGTGTTTGTTCCGGCAATGTCGCGCTCAGGATGATGACCGAGCTTTCAATGCTTTTCAGCCATGCCAATAGGCGCTCAAGGAGTGTCGACATGTAGGTATCATAGGCATGGACCTCATCAAAAATGACAACCTTATGACTCAGGCCGTGCATTCGTACAAAAAAATGGTTCGTTTTTAAAACGCTTAAAAACGCCTGATCTACTGTACCCACACCAAAAGGAGCCAGCAATGTACGTTTACGGGGCAAGAACCAGGTTTCTGCTTTCACCCTGCCCTCAACTGGCAACTCATCCTGGGCTATCCCTTTGACCTCGCTGCTGCCTTCCCGGGAAAGCAGTGCAGCCGAGTGGACCAGATGTGCGTTAACCTCCTGTTGCGGGTAGCGTGTAACCAGGAAATCCACAAACCGCTCGAACATTTGGTTGCTGGTCGCCTGGGTGGGCATTGCGATGTATATTCCCTGACCCCTCTCAGATTGCAGCCAGGTGTCGGCCAGAAATAGGGCTGTTTCGGTTTTTCCTGTTCCGGTAGGAGCTTCCAGAATAACCAGGGCGGGCACGGAAATGTCTGTAACCGACTGAAACGCCTTTTCCTGGATATCGTTGGGCCGCCGAATGGCGGGAAAAAGTGCAGAAAAGGATTTCTGCTGCCCAGATGCCATCCATCCTAACCAACCTAGTTTTTTTAGGGTGTTTTTAGCTGTTCGGGCAGCCTGGTTGCGGTAGGTACCCACGTCCATATATGTGTTGTTGAACTGGAAGGATTCGGAGATCGAGCCTATCCAATCAGCCACACTCACCATTCCAGAAAAAAGGGCTAGAAAAGCATTGATCTCGATTTGACCGCCGTGCAAATGAATGCCACTAACGCCTTTGTAACTGTCCCTGATAATCCGAAATATATCCCGTCTGGTTTGATGCCAGGTTTCATCGCCCTTATCAGATGATTTTAAACTCAACGGCGAAAAGCGGTCGTTGGTTGGCCACGCGCCGTGGTGTCCTCCCAGAACCACGGCGATTTTTCTCGCATCTCCTCTGGTCATTTCACTTTCGGAGACTAATAAATCCATCAACGACCAGGTTGTGAGAATGCCATGTGGAGCAGGTTTGGGTGATTGGGGCGGGAAGGAAAAACCATGAGACTCCAATAAAGTCTTTGCTGGTTGATACTTCCCCTGGAACCCTGGAGCTGCTTTTCCCAGATCATGCAAAGCAGCCCACATCGCCAGCTGATTTCCGCTTTGTTCCAAATTCAGACCAAGAATCCGGGCATAATGTCTTTTACTTTGCTCCCTTAGTGCATACTTCCAAAGCGCCAGCGCGCATTCCCCCACATCTATTAAATGATAAATCAACAAATGAATGTCAGGTACGGAGTCTTTTTCGGATTTTGCCCAAAGCAGGGCATATGCGGGGATATCCAAAGGCGCATTTTTGGAGTGGTTATCAATTGTCATGAATTCATCCCCGTTCATTTTCTTCTGATCACTCGGAAGTATTTGAAGCATAGACTGTGAATAACCGCTTCGCCTCCTCCTGCATCCTCTCCCGCACCCAGTCCGGCGCGAGCACCTCCACATCCGCGCCCCAGCCGCGGATCCAGGGCAGCATCTCCTGCGGTTCGGCGATCCACGCGCGCCAGAGCAGGCCGCCGTCCTCTGCCGCGGTTACCTGCTCTGAGCGGTGCCAGCGGGTTTCCCCTACGCGTCGCGCCACCCGCGGCCCAAATTTTAGTATCACCTCTACCGGCTCCCCCTCTGTGTACCAGATCCCCCAGGCGTCTTTCAGCAGCTCCGCCGGGCAGAAATCCGGGGGGATCAGGTATTCCTCGCGCAGCAATTCGATCCGCTCGATGCGTTCGACTTTGAGGGTGCGCAGCGCGCCGGGCGGCTCGCGCCAGCCGATCACATGTACCGCCTGCCCGATGGCGTACGGCTCGATGAAGTATGGCCCGAACACATACTCGCTCAACTGCTCATCGTCCTTGCGGTGCCAGATGCGCACCAGCCGCTGCTGAGCCCAGGCCAGCGTGAGGGTCTCGAGCGTGCGCAGGAAGTTGGGGTCCTGGCGCTGGCGCGGGTCGTCCATCTCATCTGCCGATTGCAGCAGGTGTTTGCTGATGCGCGGGGCGAGACGCTCAAGGGCGGTGCCAAGCTTGCGCAGGGCTGCCGCGGCATGCGGGTTCTGTCGTTCCATGCGGGTGGCCAACAGACGGGTAGCCAAGTGAACGGCCATCGCTTCATTCAAGGAGAAGCGCACGTTGACCAGGTAAGCCTGGCGGTCCACTTTCCAGCGCCCGCCGTCCAGATCATCGATGTAAATGTGCTCCGGCAGAGACGGCGGGTAGCGCGAGATAGTGGAACGGTTGACTCCCAGCCGGCGGGCGAGTTCCGCCTGTGTCAACCCTTCGGCGTGCGCCATCAGCAGGTGTTCGATCATTTGAATGCGTTCGGCTTTTTTCTTCGATGGGTTCAAGCTGCCCCCTTCTATGAATGCTGGTGATTCCGGGCTGCTCCCGCCGCGTTCAGCGCGCAACATGACCGCCGTGATTTAAGAATACCCCCTGATCGTTGCGGGATGTGCAACACCTTGAAAAAAAAATTAAGATACTAATGGCTGAATATTGTCCAGGCTAAACAGGCTTTCTTTGAAATGCGCATCCGGAAAGTTTTTGACATTCCTCAAATGATATACAATCAGTATACGATATTTTGCCTTCGACGCCCCTTACAATCACCTGCCAATCGGCTGGCTCAGGGGGTAGACACTGCGCTGGTGCCTTACAAACGCGCCCTACCGCTGGCGCGCTCCCAACGTGCTGCTGACGGGGCGCGGGGAATTCGTGTGTTCCTGTCCCGTTCCTGGGCGGTTCTTTTCGAACCTCGCTCCTCGTCCCCCTTGTTTGACAGTCCCGCGCGCATGCGTTAGACTAATTAAAGTATTCTTTACGCTTATACACCCCGCCTTCCGGGAGGTATCCACCCAGCCTGATGACTGGCAGTGACTATTTAGACCTGCTCCACAACCATATCGACATCGCGCGCGTGCCCTTCAGTGACCGCGGCTCGCGCCTGCTGGTCTTCCGCTACCCCTACCAGAGCGGCCTGTACGTTAAACTGGCGGAGCGCCTGACCCATATCGAATCCGACATTGAGGCCTACCTCAACCGCCCGCCCTTCATCCAGGGGCTGACCCTTATCGACGAGAACGGGGCGGACCTCGACTTCGAGATCGAGAGCAGCCCGCACGCCCTGCGCATCCATACCCGCCTGGGGGATTTCACGCTCGTCTTTCAGGATGGGCACACGCTCTCTTTTGGCTTCCCCGCCAACACCACCGCCGGGCTGCGCTTTCGCGTTTTCCCGCAGTACTGGCAGAACACGCTCTACGGCGGCAGGTTCATGTCGGTGCGCAACGTCAGCTATTTCTCCACCAACGAGCTGCTGCACAACCGCATCAGTCCGGTCGAGGGCGGCTACGAGGTTGATTTCATCGTCAATGTGGGGGAGGACTGCGCCGTCACCATTGGCGTTCACCCGAGCGAGCGCAGCCCATCCGCGCCGAAACCCTTCTCGGTCGCTTACAGCGAGGCCCGCCGGCGCTGGCAGGCCTGGTTCGAGCGCGTGCCGCCGGTGCTGCCCGAGTACGCCCTCACCTACGCCTACGCCTGGTGGGTGATGGGCAACAACCTGATCAGCCCGCAGGGCAAGGTCATCTACGAAGCCATGGCGCCTTCCAAGCTCAATTACGTCGGCCTGTGGCTGTGGGACAGCGCCATGCACGCCCTGGCTTACCGCCACGTGGACCCCGAGCTGGCCCGCAACCAGATCCGCAGCATGATCGCCCACCAACTGCCCAACGGCATGCTGCCGGATGCCGTCTTCGATGAAGGCATCGTCGCCACCATTGATCACCCCATCGTCGGCGAGGTGACCAAACCGCCTATCCTGGCCTGGGCGGCGCTCAAGCTGCACGAGTCCGACCCCAACCTGGACTTTCTGCAGGAGATCTACGTGCCGCTGATGCGCCTGAACGCCTGGTGGTTCGCGATGAACGATGACGACGGCGACGGGCTGGCTCAGTACAACCACCCCTACTCCTCCGGCCTGGATGACAGCCCGCTGTGGGACGAGGGCATGCCGGTCGAGTCGCCCGACCTGAACACCTACCTGTGCGTGCAGATGGGCTCGCTGGCGGTCATGGCTGAGCTGCTCGGGCTGCACGCCGAGGGCGAGATGTGGCGCCGCCGCTCGAAAGCCATCGTGCAGCGCATGATCAAGGATTTCTGGGATCCGCAGGCCGGGCTCTTCTGGCCGCTCAAAGATGAGCAGCCCGTGCGCGTGGTCACGCCCTTTAACCTGTACCCGCTGTGGACCGGGCAGCTGCCCGCCGATATCCGCGCCGCGCTGCTGGCGCACCTGACCAACCCGGAGGAGTTCTGGGGGCCCTACATCCTGCCCACTGTGGCGCGCAACGACCCGCACTACGACCCTGAGGTGATGTGGCGCGGGCCGGTGTGGGCCAACATCAACTATTTCTTCATCGAGGCGCTGCGCCAGGTGCAGGAGCATGCCCTGGCGGACGAGCTGCAGCAGCGCACGCTGGCGATGATCATGGCGCACAAGGATATTTACGAGTATTACAATGCCGAGACCGGCGCGCCGCCTCCCCGGGCGGCCAACATCTTCGGCTGGAGCGCGGCGGTTTTTATCGACCTGGCGATACAGGCCAGCCAGGCGCGTCTGGTAAAGGAGCAAGGTGACGGTTAACCCGGCAGGGATGGAAGACAAACCACTGGATCAGGACCGCCTGCCCGGCGCCTGGCTGAACGATTTCGCGCTCATCATCGCCTCCAACCGCGGCCCGGTCAGCTTCACCCTGGATGACGACGGCCGGATTCACACCCAGCGCGGCGGGGGCGGGCTGGTCACCGCCCTGCTTGGGCTGGCGCAGAATGTGGATATCACCTGGATCGCCGCCGCCCTCAGTGACCTGGAGCGCCAGTACCGCAGCGCCACCCTGCCCCTGGGAGACGGGCAGCGCTCGGTCGACCTGCGCCTGGTGCCGCTGGAAAAGGAGGTTTACGACGGCTATTACAACACCATCGCCAACCCGCTGCTGTGGTTCCTGCAGCACTCGATGTGGGATTTCGTCTCGGCGCCGGTCATCGACCGCGCCACCTGGGACGCCTGGGAGCAGGGCTATGTGATTGCCAACCGTCTCTTCGCCCAGGCGGTTGTCGATCAGGTGCGCGCCAGCCCCAAGCCGTCGCTGGTCATGCTGCAGGATTACCACCTTTACCTCGCGCCGCGCTACGTGCGCGCCCTGCTCGGCCGCCGCGCGCGCTGCACCCTGACCCACTTCGTGCACATCCCCTGGCCCGGTCCCGAGGATTGGGGCATCCTGCCGCCCGGCATGCGCCAGGCCATCCTGGAGGGCCTGACCGGCGTGGATTTGCTCGGCTTCCAGACCCGCGACGACGCCCTCAACTTCATCCGCACAGTCGAATCCTTCTTGCCGCGCGCGCACGTCAGCTTCAAGAAAGGCAGCATCTGGTACCGCAACCGCACCACGCTGGTGCGCGATTTCCCCATCTCCATCGATGTGCAGGCTCTCACCCAACTGGCCGCCTCTGATGAGGTCGCGCAGCACCGCGCCCAACTGCTCGAGCAGGCGGGCGGCTGCCAGTTGGTCGTGCGCGTCGACCGCACCGAGCCGTCCAAGAACATTGTGCGCGGCTTCAAGGCTTTTGGCGAAATGCTCGAGCTCTACCCCGAGCAGCGCGGCAAGGTTAAGTTTTTCGCCCTGCTGGTGCCCTCGCGCCTGGAGGTGGACGAGTACCACGACTACCACGATGAGCTCACCGCCGCCGCTGGCTGGATCAACGCCATGTACGGCACCAGCGAGTGGGAACCGGTGCGCATCCTGAGCGGCGAAAATTATCCGCGCGCCATTGCCGCCCTGCAGCTCTACGATGTGCTGCTGGTCAACTCGATCGCTGACGGCATGAACCTGGTGGCAAAAGAGGGTCCGCTGGTCAACCAGCGTGACGGCGTGGTGGTGCTCTCCGAGCGCACCGGCGCCCGCCAGCAGCTCGAGCCGGGGGCGCTGGTCATCTCGCCCTGTGACATTTACGCCACCGCCGGGGCTTTGCACAGAGCGCTCAGCATGAGCCCGTCCGAGCGCCGTACACGCGCCGAGCGCCTGCGCCAGATCGTGATCGAAAATGATATCAACGAGTGGTTTCTAAGCCAGTTGCGCATGCTGCGGAGCATCGCGCGCTGAACCTTCACACGCCAGGAACAGGACTTATGAAAACTGCCATCCTGCACTACACAGCCCCCGGGGTGATCGGCGGCGTCGAGGCCGTTATCCAGGCGCACGCGCGCCAGTTCGCCGCCCGCGGTCTGCCGCTGGCGGTCATCGCCGGGCGCGGCGACCCGGCTGCCCTGCCGGAAGGGGTCGAGCTGATTCTTGTGCCCGAAATTGACAGCCAGCACCCGGCGGTCCTGCAGGCCTCCGCCCAGCTTGAGCGCGGCATCCTGCCGGAAAATTTCGCCGCCCAGGTGGATTCCCTCACGGGTACCTTGCGCCCGCTGCTGGCGGGTGTTGACCGTCTGATCGTCCACAACGTCTTCAGCAAGCACTTCAACCTGCCGCTGACCGCCGCGCTCCTGCGCCTGCTGGACGAGGGCACGCCGGCCTCGGCGATTGCCTGGTGCCACGACCTGACCTGGACGAGCGAATCCTCGCGCCGCAAGGTGCATGACGGCTATCCCTGGAACCTTTTGAAGACACCCCACCCGCGCCTGCGCTACGTGGCGGTCTCGATGCAGCGCCAGATGGAAGTCGGGCAGTCCTTCGGCCTGCCGGCCGACCAGATTGCTATCATCTATAATGGCGTCGATCCGGCCGAGCTGCTGGGGCTTTCGCCGCAGGGGGCGGCGCTGGTCGAGCGCCTCGACCTGTGGTCTGCCGACCTGGCGCTGCTCATGCCGGTGCGCGTCACCCGCGCCAAGAACATCGAGTACGCCCTCGAATTCGTGGCCGAGCTGCGCCGTATGGGCTGCGACGCCCGCCTGGTGCTGACCGGCCCGCCCGACCCGCATGACGAGAACAGCATGAGCTATTACCGCCAGCTGCTCGACTTGCGCGCCCGCCTGGGCCTGGAAAAGCACCTGCGCTTCGTCTATGAATCCGGCCCGCAGCCCGGGCAGGGCTACCTGATCGACGCAAGCCTCGTCTCCGAGCTCTACCGCGTGTGTGATGTCATGTTCCTGCCCAGCCACCACGAGGGTTTCGGCATGCCGGTCCTTGAAGCCGGGCTGCGCGGCATGCCGGTCATCTGCACGGCGGTGCCAGCCGCGCTCGAGATCGCGCTCGAGGATGCCTTTGTCTTCCCGCATCACACCGAAGCCGAGCGTCTGGCCATGGATGTGCTCGAATGGGTGGAGGACGACCCGACCCTGCGCCTGCGTAAACGCGTCCGCCGCGAATACACCTGGGAGGCTATTTTTGAGCACAGAGTTCTTCCGCTGTTGGAAGGCCGATCGACTTGAGCCCGGGCAGCCTGGACGCGCTGAAACAACACATCCAGCGAGCGCCCATCGTGCGCCTGTTCCTGGATTACGACGGCACCCTGGCGGATTTCGCCCCCAACCCGGATGTCGTCCTGCCCGACCCGGCTGTGCAGGACTTGCTGGCGGGGCTGGTGCGGGTGCCCAATATCTTCCCGGCGGTGATCAGCGGGCGGCGCCTGGCGCACATGCGCAGCCTGCTGCCTGTGGAGGGCGTGCTGCTGGCGGGGACCTACGGGGTGGAAATCTGGCTGCCGGATGATGAGCTGCGCACGCGCGCCGATTATGCCGCCATCCGGCCGATCCTGGAAGAGCTGGCTGCGCGCTGGCAGCCGCTCCTGAAGGGCCGTCCGGGTTTCTACCTGGAAGATAAAGATTGGGCCCTGGCCATTCACGCCGGCAAGGCTCCGGCTGCCGAAGCGGAGCAGGTCCTGCAGGCCGCCCGCGCCGAGCTGGATGGCCTGAAGCCGGGAGAAGACTTCCGCCTCCTGGGCGGGCACCAATTCCTCGAGCTGGCGCCGCGCGCGGCTCACAAGGGGCTGGCGGTCGGCTGGGTGCTGGACAACCAGTCACCGGCGGACGCCTTCCCGGTCTACATTGGCGATGATGATAAGGATGAAGAAGCCTTCGAGGTCATCGCCGCGCGCGGCGGCGCGGCGATTAAGGTGGGCGCGGAAAGCCAGCCCACCCGCGCGCAATACCACCTGCCGAACCCGGCTGCCGTGCGGGCGTGGCTGAAATCGTTGATTTTTCAATCATGATGATCTCCATCGATGGTGTGTTATTGAAAAAGAGATTAGTTTATGACCGCCCATAACCCATTATCTGGTCAAGAAACGTCCCCTGCCCTGAGGCGGGCAGCCTTAGAAAATCGTCGCAACATGACGGCAGCAGAAAAAATTCTCTGGTCATGCCTTCGCGCTAACTGGCTGGACGGCTGGCACTTCCGGCGTCAGCAGATCATTGCTGGTTACATCGTAGATTTTTACTGCCACTCCGCCCGGCTGGTGGTCGAAGTGGATGGAGAGATCCACCAGGCTCAGTAAAAATATGATCGCGATCGCGAGGCAGCACTTACCCAACTTGGATTCCGAATCTTGCGCTTCAGCAACCAGGAGGTGCTCGGAAACATTGAGAAGGTTCTGGCAGTGATTAAGCAAAACCTATCCCCCAACCCCCTTCCCGAGACGGGAAGGGGGTTGGGGGGTTAGGTTGAACTTAGCAGCCATTTCGCTTCCAGATGAAACCCGGCTGCCGTGCGGGCGTGGCTCAGCTCTCTGTTAATATGGTGATGGCGCAAAGCGCCATCACCATATTAACATTATTCTTTCGGCAAAATCTCTAAATTGGCCAGGGATGCCACCAGGCGCTTGAAACCGACTGTCTCGAAGTAGACATCCACGGTCTCGTCGCCGTCCTGGATGCGGCTCTCAAGCACCATGCCGTCGCCCCATACCGGGTGGCGCACGCGGTCAGCCGGGTTGTAGCGCTGCTGGATAACCGGCGCGGATCCCTTCGGCGGACTGGCCGGACGCCAGGGCTGGCTGCCGTTCACCCCCCAGGTCTTGGCGCGCGGCGTGCTGCGCCTGTCTTCATCCCAACCGTAGCGGCGCTGCCCGTGGCGCTGCACCAGCTCTTCGGGCAGGTCTTCCAGGAACTGGCTGGGCTCCTGCACCTCGGGCGCGCCGTAGGTGCTGCGCGTATTGGCGCGCACCAGGTAGACGCGGTCCTTGGCGCGCGTCAGGCCGACGTAGAACAGGCGCCGCTCCTCGGCCATCTCTTCCGGGTCGTCGCGCGAGCGCGAGTGCGGCAGCAGGCCTTCATCCAGCCCGATGATAAACACCTGCGAAAATTCCAGCCCCTTGGCGGCGTGCAGCGTCAGCAGAGTCGGGGCGCTGGTGACGCCGTCCGGCAGGGTATCCTGGTCCGAGACCAGGGCCAGGTTCTCAAGGAATTCAGTCAACCCGCGCTCTTTGTACTCGTACGCCAGCCGGCGCAGTTCCTGAACGTTCTCCCAGCGGTCGCGCCCTTCGGGGCTGCCGTCGTCGATGTATTCCTGATAACTGGTGTCGCTCAGGATGCGGTCGAACAGCGCCGGCAGGGACAGGCTTTCTTCGCTGGCTGCCCGCCAGGCCGCCAGCAGCGCGCCGAAATCCGAAAGCACCAGGGCGCTGCGGCCGTTGAGCCGTCCCCAGTGGGGTGAATCGCTGCCTTTTTTGCCCAGCTCGATCAGCAGCCAGCCGGGCGCCATCCCGGCCTGGCGCGCCGCCAGGTTGAGCGCCACCAGCGTCTTCTCGCCCACCCCGCGCGGCGGCACGTTGATCACCCGCGCCAGCGAGACCTCGTCCTGCGGATTGTGCACCAGGCGCAGGAAAGCGATCAGGTCCTTGACCTCGCGCCGCCCGTAGAAGCGCAGCGCCCCCACCAGGCGGTAGGGCAGCCCGGCGCGCAGGCAGGCCTCCTCCAGCAGGCGCGACTGGGCGTTGGTGCGGTACATGACCGCGAAATCCCCGCCGCTGGCCTTGCCCTTGTTCAGCCAGCCCTGGATGGTATCCACCACGAAGGCGGCCTCGGCGTGATCGTCGCTGGTTTCGTACAGCACGATGCGCTCACCCTTGCCGCGCTCGGAGAAAAGGTGCTTGGGCGTGCGGTGCGGGTTGCGCTCGATGACCGCGCGCGCGGCGTCCAGCACGGTCTGGGTCGAGCGGTAGTTCTGCTCGAGCAGGACCTTCTGGCAGGCGGGGTAGTCTTCCTCGAAGCGCAGCACATTACGGTAATCCGCCCCGCGCCAGCGGTAGATGGATTGATCCTCGTCGCCGACCACGAAGATGTTGCCGTGGTAGGAAGCCAGCAGCTTGAGCAGCTCGTACTGCACCAGGTTGGTGTCCTGGAACTCATCCACCAGCACGTGCTCGAAGCGGCGCGCGTAACGCTCGCGCACCGCCGGGTTTTCGACCAGCAGGCGCACCGTCTCCAGCAGCAGGTCGTCGAAATCGACGGCGTTGGACGTGCGCAGCAAGTCCTGGTAGCGCTCGTAGATGCGCTTGGTGACTTCCTCGCGGTAGCTGCGGCTGGGGAAATCCTCGGCGGTGATCAGGTTGTTCTTGGCGTTCGAGATGGCCGCATGGATACCTGCCGCGCGGAAGGTCTTCTCGTCCAGGTTGAGATCCTTGATCACCCGCCGCAGAATGGCGAGCTGGTCGTCGGCGTCCATGATGACGAAGTTGTTGTCGAAGGGCAGGTACTGCGATTCGCGCCGCAGGATTTTGGCGCAGTTGGCGTGGAAGGTGCCCAGCCAGATGCCCTGGGCCCCGTCCGGCAGCAGCGCCTGCAGGCGGGCTTCCATCTGGCGCGCGGCCTTGTTGGTAAAGGTGACTGCCAGGATGTTGGAGGGACGCACCCCCAGCCCCTGCACCAGGTAGGCGATGCGCTGTGTCAGCACGCGCGTCTTGCCCGAGCCGGGTCCGGCCAGCACCAGCGTCTGCCCGGCTTCAGCCGTGACCGCCCGCCGCTGGGCCGGGTTGAGTGACTTGAGGTAATCCAAGGCTTCCATGCGGGCTTGATTGTACCGTCGCGAAGAGGTGGTGTCAATCGGCACGGCAGGTGGGATCAGGCAGCCGGGATGAGGGATGGACGGCCGGGAAGCGCCGCGAATTCGGCGAATATCATTATTTGCCACGAATTGGGCAAATTGGACGAATACAAAAATGGCTGCGAAAATTGCGGATCGGACGAGGGTAAAGGCCAGGCCCGATCGCGCCGGGGGTCGCGGTCTGTGCACCCCCGAGCCGCGCAGCGGGAGAGGGGGAATCGAGTGAAGAGCGTGGTCGCGGGTGTCACCACGGTGGCCCTTGGCGACTATTTCAAATGGACTGGCAAACCCCACCCGGCCTGCGGCCACCCTCCCCATTTTTCTGAGAAAAATGGGGAGGGCTGGGGAGGGGTCGCCGGAGCCCAGCGGGTGGCTGTGCGCACTGGCAGCAGCAGCAACCTGGTTGTCAACCCGGGCTTCGAAAGCAGCGGGAACTGGAGCGAAGTGCGTGTGACAAACTGCCCTGGTACATCCTTCTACCGCTCCACCTGGGGCACGGCAGCGCCGAAGTCGGGTGCTTACGCCTACGCGATCAGCAACCACGTCTCTGGCGAACTACGCAGTGACCCGCTTCCGGTGGCAGGCGGGGCGGAATACGACCTGTACGCCTTCGTGCGCGGCGAGCACGACCCGCACGACAGCCACGGCGGCTGGCGGCTGCGGGTGAACTACTACGACGCGGGCGGGACGTACATCAGCTACCAGGATGCGTTCATCGGCACGGTGGATGCCCTGACGACGATCTGGGGGTACAAAGGCGGGCGGATCAGTACGCCAGCCAACGCCGCCAGCCTGCGCATCCGTTTATACACCTACCAAAACAGCGGCTGGATCGCCTTCGACGACATCTCATTGACCAAAGTGAGCGACTACCAGAGCACTACCCTGAGCTACAACGCCGAGCCCCGGCTGGTTGGTACCAGCGGGGCGGTTACAGCGAGTTTCATCTACGATGGAGATGGTCGCGGTCTTTGCACCCCACAGCCGCGCAGCGGTGAGAGGGGGAACAGGGCGAAAAGTGTAGTGGGCGGTTCCACAATGGTAACAATCGGCAACTATTTCGAGTGGACGGGCAAACCCCGCCCGGCCTGCGGCCACCCTCCCCAATTTTCTCAGAAAAATGGGGAGGGCTGGGGAGGGGGCGCCAGCCAGGGCTGCATCTCGCGCAGCGTACTTTGCGCCCAGCGCCTGACCGCAGCGCGGTAGCCCTGCGCTGTGGCGGTCTGCCCGGCCACATCCGCAGCCGTAACCGACCAGGCGATTTTTTCGAGCGGCGGCGCGTCCGGCTGGCGGAGCACCTTCCAGCGGCGTTTCGCCTGGTCCGCGTCCCGGGCCATGCCAGGACGAAGGTAGTCAACCGGCACACCCTCTTCCAGGTGCGCGCGCAGGACCTTCGCGATCCACCGCAAGGCCTCATCGCTGTAGCGCCGGTGCTGGATCATGTAGCAGGCCACCGTCAGCAGGTGCACCGCGCCGTGTTCCGGGCTGCTGAATTCCAGCGCCAGCAGCGAGTCAAAGATCTCTTGGCAGCCGGCATACCCCTTTAGGGCTGCGCCGCACTCCGGGCAGGTGTTGGGTCTGGCGCTTGATGCTGGGTTTGGACACATGGTTGTTCCCACGGGTAAATCCGGCTGGGACAGGCGTGAGTTATGCCATAAGGCTGGCAAGATGGATGATACCCGATAATGACGGAACGATAAACCTCAAGTTTTTATCAACAGCAGCTCCGCTGTGAAGGGTTTCTCAGTTGGTTGCTTGCATGCTGACCTGCTCTCGGATAAAATCAGTAAATCTTGACTGAACTGGTAAGGTTTGCATTGCTGTCCACAAGATGCCTGTAACCATCCTGATCTTTCTCGCTGGCCTGGTTTTCTTAATCCTGGGCGCTGAAGTGCTGGTGCGCGGGTCTTCGCGCCTGGCGGCCGCCCTGGGTATCTCGCCGTTGATCATCGGGCTGACCGTGGTGGCCTTTGGGACCAGCTCGCCCGAGTTTGCCGTCAGTTTCCAGTCCGCCCTGGACGGGCAGGCCGGCCTGGTGGTGGGCAACGTGGTCGGCAGTAATATCTTCAACGTCCTCTTCATCCTCGGCCTGGCGGCGCTCATTACCCCTTTGATGGTCTCGCAGCAGTTGGTGCGCTTTGATGTGCCCCTGCTGGTGGCGGTTTCGCTGCTGGTGCCGCTGCTGGCGCTGGACGGCCTCTTCAGCCGCCTGGAAGGGCTGCTGTTGTTCGCCGGGCTGGTCGCCTACCTGGTCTTTCTCGCCTACCTGGGGCGCAAAGGGAATCAGCGGGAAGAGGCGCCGCCAATCGCCGGCATCAACGCCGGGCCCGGCAGCGGCTGGCGGTCAATGTTGCGTAACATCGGTCTGGCGGTCGTGGGTTTGGGCATGCTCGCGCTGGGCTCGCGCTGGTTGGTGCGCGGGGCGGTGGAGATCGCCCAGGCGCTCGGTTTAAGCGAGCTGATCATCGGCTTGACCATCATCGCCGCTGGCACGTCCCTGCCCGAGGTTGTCACCTCGGTCATCGCCAGCCTGCGCGGTGAACGCGACATCGCGGTCGGCAATGCCGTTGGCAGCAACCTGTTCAACCTGCTGGGCGTGCTCGGGTTGGCCAGCCTGCTGGCGCCGGGCGGCATTCAGGTCTCGCCAGCGGCGGTGCGTTTCGATATCCCAGTTATGGCTGCGGTGGCGGTTGCCTGCCTGCCGATTTTCTTCACCGGCTGCAAGATTTCCCGCTGGGAAGGGGGTTTGTTCCTGGGGTACTACTTAGCCTACACCCTCTACCTGATCCTGGGTGCCACCCAACATGATGCGCTGCCGGTCTTCAATGCCGCCATGCTGTACTTCGTGCTTCCCCTGACGGTTATCACGCTGCTGTTGGTCGTTTCCCGGACGATCCAGCGCCGCAGGCGCGGGCTTCCCGATTGCGGCCCGTCAGAGGTTGGATAAGGCGATTGTTTCGCCGTTTTATTGGTCTTTAGCAGGAGAAAAGTTTATGGCCGCCTTGTTGTTCACCGATATCATCGGTTCTACCGCGCTGGCAGCCCGCCTTGGGGATGCCGCCTGGCAGGAGCTGCTCGACCGGCACTACACCCGTGTGCGTTTAGAGCTGGACCGCTTCCACGGCTACGAAATTAAGACCACTGGCGACGATTTCCAGGCGCTTTTTGACGGCACCGCGCGCGCCGTGCGCTGCGCAGCGGTTATCAACCAGGTCGCCCGGATGGATGGGTTGGAGATCCGTGCCGGGGTGCACTCCGGCGAGGTTGAGCGCCACCCCGATTCGGTCCAAGGGCTGGCGCCGCACACGGCAGCACGGATTGCGTCCCTGGCGGCGCCGGGCGAGGCGCTGTTCTCCGCGGCTGTGGCCGCCATGCTGGAAGGCTCAGACCTGCTCTTCAGCGACGCCGGTGAGCATGAGTTGAAGGGCCTGGCAGGCCGGCGGCGCCTGTACCGCCTGGTCGGCGACCGCTACTCACCTGCCCATGAAATGGGCGCCTGAGCTTCATCACCGGTCATGCTATACTCGCTGAGGAAGGTCTATCGCAGCCGAGTCAATCCTGAAAATTCATCACCCAGGGGGGGAGGAGATACTATGCAAAAATATCTGAATGATCTGGGCAACCCGGGCGGTCCCCGCCACGAACGGCCGCTGACCGAAGATGAAAAACTGCTTCAGCCGCGCCAGCCAAAACAACCGGATTTCATTGACAGTGATCCCTGGCGCGTGCTGCGCATCCAGGCCGAGTTTGTGGAAGGTTTCGACACCCTGGCCGGGTTGGGAACGGCCGTCTCGATTTTTGGTTCGGCGCGCACGCCACCCGAGGACCCCATGTACCAGGCGGCGGTCGAGACCGCCCGCCTGCTGGCTGAAGCCGGGCTGGTGGTCATCACCGGCGGCGGCCCGGGCATCATGGAAGCCGGCAACCGCGGCGCGAAAGAAGCCGGCGGGTTGTCAGTGGGCTTGAATATAGAGCTGCCCTTCGAGCAAAACAACAATCCCTACATCGGCATCCCCATCGATTTCCGCTATTTCTTCGTGCGCAAGACCATGTTCGTCAAATACGCCCAGGCTTTCGTCATCTTTCCGGGCGGCTTCGGCACGCTGGACGAGTTGTTCGAATCACTCACCCTCATCCAGACCGGCAAGATCCACAATTTCCCGGTCATCCTGTTTGGTTCAGCCTACTGGCAGGGGCTGCTGGCCTGGCTGCGCGATACCATGCTGGCGGAGGGCAAGATCTCGCCGCAGGATCTGGATTTAATGGTCGTGACCGATTCGCCGCAAGAGGTGCGCGACCTGGTGCTGGCGGCGCTGGGTCCGCAGAAGACTGCCGGTTCTTAAGTTACCATCTCACCGAAGGTGTAGAGGCCAGGCCTGCGGGCCGCTGCCCGGCTGTCCAAATGGATGCTGTTACCGCAGGCTTCGCCCTTACCCGATAGGGGCTTATTCCGCGGTCAGGCGGTAGACCAGCTCGATTTCATCGCCGTAACAATCGCCAGTGGGGACGAAGCCGAATTTAAGGTAGAACTCCTGCGGGCTGGCTTCGCCCAGGCCGCAGCAGGTGTGCAGTTCGGGGATCCCCAGCGCCTTCAGGCGGTGAACCACCAGCTCCAGCGCCTTGCGCCCGTAACCCATGTTCTGGTAAGGCCCGGCGATCATCAATCGCCACAGGAACACGCCCGGGCAGTCGATGCCGTCGGCGTAATCCGAGTCGATGCACAGCAGGATAACGCCTACCGGTGTCTCATCAAGAAAGACAATGATAGCCAGAAATCTGTTTTTACTCGCATAGCTTGCAAAATCGATCCTTCTTAGTACCTGATTTGCTCTCAATTACTGGTCTCAAATCCCGTATTGATCATAAGTAAACGAATAGTTAATTAAATATTGTAATTTAGTTAGCTTTATGCTAATATTATTGCGTGTATAAAATTGTTTACACCGCACAGGCAGCCAGAATGCTCCATAGAATCCCTCGAAATGTGGCTGTTCTTATTCGGGAAAAAATGGAGCTGATCGCCCACGATCCATTTGCCTCACACCCAAACACCACAAAACTCCAAGGGCGAACCGGCTACCGGCTGCGCGTTGGTGACTGGCGAGTTATTTATGAAATTGACAAGGATTCTATCCTGATTATTCTTATGAAAATTGCTCCCAGAAACGAGGTGTATCGATGAACGTACAAATCATCACCCGCGAGGACCAACCTGAGTGGGCAATTATCCCTTATGAGACCTACCTGCAACTGATCGATAAAGCGGAATTGTTGCAGGATATTCAGGATTTCGACACGGTTAAAAGCGCCATTGATAACGGTGGCGAGGAATTGATCCCCAGCCATGTCGTGTATGCTATTCTGGATGGAGAAAACCCACTAAAAGTCTGGCGTGAGTATCGCCAGCTGACGCAGGAGAGCCTTGCCAAAATGGTTGGCATCAGCGTTCCTTACTTATCCCAATTGGAAACCGCGAAACGCAAAGGATCTATCGAGGTTTTGTCCGCGATAGCCCGCGCGCTTAAGGTTTCGCTCGACGATATCGTTATCGCGCGCTCCTGAAACGCTGCACCAAAACCACCACTCCCATGCCCAGCCCGGCGGCTGCCAGAGCGATCACCCCGTCTGCCAGCCCGTAGGTCGGCAGGATGCCGCTGCGCATCAACACCACCGCGGTTTCGCCTGCCAGGATGGAGAGGATGGCCGCGCCTTTGGGCAGCTGCGGCCGGTAAAGCGCCGCCAGGGCGGCAGGCGTCAGCGCCGCCAGCCCGGCGAAAGTGGTCTGCGTCAGAAAGGTGAAGATCGCGATCTGCGGGTTGAAGCCCACCAGCAGGTAGACCGCCACCAGCGCGCATAAACCGGCTGCCAGCAGGCGCCCGCTGCGCACGCTGATCTTCTTGCGCCCCAGGTCGTTGGCCAGCATGGTCGCCAGCGCCAGCAACTGCGAGTCGGCCGTGGACATCAGCGCCGCCAGCGCGCCGGTCATCACCAGGATGTGCACCCAGCCCGGGGCGAAATTGGCGACCATGGCCGGCAGGACCGAATCCGGCGTACTGAACTCCAGGCCGCTGCCGCGCGCCCACACGCCGATCAGCACCGGCGCCAGGAAGAGGAAGCTGACCAGCAGCGGGTAAAGCCACAGCGTGGCCTGCAGCGAGCGCAGCGAGCGGGCGGTGTAAAAACGGCTGAACATCTGGGGGAACATCGGGTTGACGAAGGTCCACAGCAGCAGGAAGGAGGCCCAGCCCGCAATGCTGAAGGCGTGGCCCGGACCCGGACGGCTGAAATGCTCGGGCGCGGCAGCGTAAGCGCGCAGTCCGGCCTCGCTGAAGCCGCCCAGACCGCGCGCCACGAAGACCACCGCCGCCAGCATGGCCACGATCATCACCATGCCCTGCAGCACGTCGCTCCAGGCCGAGGCCTTCATCCCGCCCAGGATCACCACCGCGCCGATCACCAGGATCGTGACCGCGCCTGCCAGCCGCAGCACATCCATGCCCAGCAGCGACGAGACCAGGATGCCGGCCCCGACCGCCTGGGAGAGCAGGTACGGCAGGGTGAACGCCACCATGACCACCAGCACCAGCCTGCGCAGGAAGGGACTGTTGAATTGCCCGCCGATTAATTCCGGCGCGGTCAGGTAGCCTTTCTCTTTGCCCAGCTTCCACACCGCGCGCCCGATAAAATAAAAGGATACCGGCACCAGTGCTGTGCCCACCCCCATGATGCCGTACTGGCCCAGTCCGGTGTTCCAGGCTGCCCCGGCGAAGCCCAGAAAGAAAAAGGCCGAAAAGTTGGTGGCTGCCAGCGTAAAAAACAGCACCAGGGAGCCCAGCGAGCGCCCCGCCAGGAAGAATCCCTCCGGCGTGTGCGCGGCTTTCTTGCGCGCTGCCAGTGAAATGACCGCCAGCACGACCAGGTAGGCGCCCAGCGCCCACAGCGGGCTCATTCATCCCCCCAGGCGTTGCGCGATAGCATGCCATATACCAGGGCGATCAACAGAACCAGCCCAAACAACTGCCACAGCCACAACGGCAGGCCCAGCACGAGCTGCGGCTGCCTGCCCCAATTGTAAAAATCAACGCCGGCAATCAACAGCACCAGCCAGGCCAGCGCCCACAGCCAGCCATTCCTCTTTCCCAGGCCTTTTTTCACCCGCGCCGCTCCTTAATCGGGATATCCTGCCCGGCGAACGCCGTGATGCCGTATTATAATCGCCAATATCGGATTATTGATACGATTGCTCCACTTTCAAGTCGTATTGTGGGTTAGAATCAAAGCTGATTTTTTAATAGGATAACCTGGATGGATGTTCGCGACTACAACCGCCGCGCCTGGGACGCCCAGGTAGCCAAACAAAACCCCTGGACCTTGCCGGTCACGTCCGAGCAGGTGGCAGCCGCCCGGCGCGGGGAGTGGTCGCTGGTCCTGACCCCCACCCGGCCTGTCCCGCCGGAATGGTACCCGCCCCTGCCGGGCGCGCAGGTGCTCTGCCTGGCATCCGGCGGCGGACAGCAGGGGCCGATCCTGGCGGCTGCCGGGGCGAGCGTGACTGTCCTGGATAACTCGCCCGCCCAGCTGGCCCAGGACCGTCAGGTGGCTGAGCGCGAGAGACTCGACCTGCGCACGGTCGAAGGCGACATGCGCGACCTGTCCATGTTCCCGGACGCGAGCTTCGATCTCATATTTCACCCGGTTTCGAATGTCTTTGTGCCGGAGGTGCTGCCCGTCTGGCGCGAAGCCTGCCGCGTGCTGCGCTCCGGCGGCATCCTGCTGGCGGGTTTTACTAACCCGTTCCTGTACCTGTTCGACTTCGACCTGTTAGAGCAAGGCCAGCTGGTCGTGCGCCACAGGCTGCCCTACTCCGACCTGACCCACCTGCCGCCCGAAGCCTTGCAGCAAATGATGGCAGAAGGCTACCCGCTGGAGTGGAGCCACACGCTCGAGGAGCAGATCGGCGGTCAGCTCGCAGCGGGTTTTGTGCTGACTGGTTTCTACGAAGATATCGATCCGCGCACCGTTTTGGGGGAGTACAGCCCTTCCTACATCGCCACGCGCGCGCTCAAAATGTGAGCGCTGATTAAGGATGCCATGCAGATCATTTTCGTCCGCCACGGGGAATCCGAAGCCAACCTGCTGCGTGAGTTTTCCAACCGCGGCTGGAAACATCCCTTAACCGAGACCGGGCGCCAGCAGGCCGAAATCCTGGCGCAGCGCCTGGCAGCCAGCCGCGTGACGCGCATCTACACCAGCCCCTTGATGCGCGCGGTGCAAACCGCCGAAATCCTCTCGCAGGTGCTGGGTGTGCCCTTTGAGGTTAGTGAAGCCCTGCGCGAATACGATGTGGGGGAATTTGACGGCAGCTCCGACCCGGTAGGCTGGGGTCTGTACCACGAGGTTGACCGCGCCTGGCAGCAGGGTGACTGGCAGCGCAGCATGCCGGGCGGCGAAAGTTTTAACGACCAACTGGCGCGGTTCAAGCCTTTCATCGACAGCCTGCTGGAGCAATTTCACGATACCGCTGAGGTCATCGTCCTGGTGGGTCACGGCGGGCTGTACCGCTGTATGCTGCCGGTGGTGCTGGGCAACGTCTCGCCGGAATTTGCCCGCAAGTTCGTCCTGCCGCACAGCGGCCAGGTGGTGGCGGAGCCTTCCGCTGGGGGACTGGTGTGTGTCTCCTGGTGGGAGAGCGATGCCCCGCGCGCGCCCTTCGCAGCCGCATAGGTCCATGGAAACCATTGTTGTTGCTTCACAAAACCCGGTCAAGATCCAGGCTGTGCGCGCGGCTTATGCTCAGATGTTTCCCGTGCGCGCCTATGAGGTCAAAGCGCTGGATGTGCCTTCCGGAGTCAGCCCTCAGCCGGGCAGCGACGCTGAAACGCTGCAAGGCGCGCTCAACCGGGCGCGAAATGCCCGCGCGGCGCTGCCCCAGGCCGATGCCTGGATCGGCATCGAGGGCGGCGTTGAGGAGCAATCCAACGGCCTGGCAGCCTTCGCCTGGGTGGTGGTACTCTCTCCCGGGCGCTGCTCTCAGGCGCGCACCGGCACCTTCTACCTGCCGCCAACAGTGGCTGATCTGGTCCGCCAGGGGGTTGAGCTGGGCGAGGCTGATGACATCGTCTTTGGGCGCAGCAATTCAAAACAGGCCAACGGGGCAGTCGGCCTGTTAACCGCGGATGCTGTCGACCGCTGCGTTTATTACCAGCAGGCGGTTGTGCTGGCGCTCATCCCGCTCAAGAATCCTGATCTCTACCCGCCTGAGGAAGAGCATGAACCCGGCTGATTTCATCGCCGAGACCATCCAGGTGGTCATCGACCGCCCGCTGGGCAGCCGCCACCCGCAGCACGGCTTCATCTACCCGCTCAATTACGGCTATGTCCCCGGGATTTATTCACCCGACGGAGAGCCGGTAGACGCTTACGTGCTGGGTGTCTTTGAGCCGCTGCAGCATTTCAGCGGGGTGTGCATTGCCGTCCTTCGCCGCCTGGATGACGAGGATGACAAACTGGTATTGGCACCGCCCGGCGTGACTTACAGCGACGAGCAAATCCGCGCCCTGACCGAATTCCAGGAGCGCTGGTTCGAGAGCGTCATCCTGCGCAGTTGAGGGTCGACTGGTCTGGCTTTACCGGCGGGTTATCGTTTGACCATCGGTAAAAACACCTTGCGCGGGGGGCTTCCAGCTATGGATAGGCGGTCGCACAAACCATATCCTCCGGTCGCGCTGTAGCAGGGGATTGGCCAGCTGGGATCTGGTGAACTGCCCAGCGAAAAGCGGGTCTCGTAGGTTGTCCCCGGGGTGACGGGTCCCGCCCCCTCCAGGTCTGAGAATACTACGCAGGAACCGCCGTCAGCCTCGCGGGAGAGCAGGCGGCTCCCTCCCGGATAAGATAACAGCACGTAGCGTCTATTGCTGGCGACATTGGAACCGCAAGCCCGCAAAAACAGGTCGTCTTTATGGCCATCGCCATTGGCATCGTCCAGGTACAGCACACTCGACGGCCCGCTGCCAATCGGGACCCGACCGCCATAGTAGTTACCTGAGGTATAAGTTCTGCAGCCCACCAGATCGCCGACATCATCAAAGCGCACGTATTGGCGCGTACCCGCGCTGTTGGAAACATGAAAGTGCAGGTGCGCCCCGGGGTTGCAGCTGCCGTTCCGGCATGTTCCCGCCGGGCAGGTGCTGCTTCCGCAGGTGTAACCGATCTGGTCACTGTAAGCGATTGGCTGGCCTTGCGCGACCGCCTGACCCGGGCTGACCAGCGACCTGTTTTTTCCAATGTGAATGTAATAGTCATATAGACCGTCGTTGGGGTTATGCCTGATTTTTATATAGTTGTACCTGTTTGCGCTGCTGCAGCCGCAGTCATCATATTGCTGCACCACCGTGTCCACGATACCAGCGCGCGCGGCCACAATTTCTCTGCCGATGGGCATGACCGCATCCATCGCCTGCGAGGCGTGATTGCAGGAACCGGATGCCCAGGCGCGGGAAATATAATAAGCAACTCCGCCAGGCCAGGGTAATTTATAGCCTGACGCATTGATCTGTTGCTCGATCTCATTATCGGGTTTCGGTTCGTTTGTATAATCCAGCAGGACCTTGAGTGGTTCAGGCACCAATCCTTCTGGCGCGGCATGCATCAGATTGCGGAACTCCTCTGTGCCCTCGAACCACACCTGCCACGCGCCATTTTCCCATAGCGCAAGGAATATTAGCCCTTCGCCGTCGGGTATAGAGCCGTCGCGCATCTCAACCACGGCTCCGCGAGCATAATCATTTTGCATGTACAACTCGGAGATGAAAAGCTGGTCAAGCGGTGCGGCCGCGATAACTGCCAGACGCAGTTCTTCCTCGCGGTCATCCATCTGGGTGGCTGCGGGTTGGTTGGTGTGAATTATCAAAGCAAGGCACACAAGTAGGGCAAGCCAGGTGAACAGGTGTTTAGATTTCATATTTAATTCCTCGCAAGCAAGTTGGCTATAGGTGGGGAGTGTCAGGTTGATATACGGAAAATTTCTGCAGGACGATTCCCGTTTTCCCCCTCGGTGCGGTGGTTTTGGTAGTGAGAATCGGATAACCTGTAGAGATTAAATTCCATGATAGGATGGTTTTCTATGAAATCAAGGCAAATTGAACATAAATCGAACAGGAAGTGAACTTCGTGGATATTTTCACTATCTTGCTTCCGATTTGGCAGTGCGTCACAGATTGAAAATTCAGATAAATTAGACTACAATAATATTAATTACAAATTTCACAATCCACCTTCTCTGAAGGGAGGTTCTCATGAATAACCCAGCCCCTGACCGACCGCATGTGGTCATCCTGGGCGCCGGTTTTGGCGGCCTGCGCGCCGCGCGCCTGCTGGCGCGCACTCCCGTGCAGGTCACGCTCGTGGACCGCAACAATTACCACCTGTTCCAGCCGCTGCTTTACCAGGTAGCGACTGCCGGTGTCTCGCCTGCGGAAATCGCGTATCCTGTGCGCAGCATCCTGCGCGCTCAAAAGAACGCCCGCTTCCTGCTGGCCGAAGTGACGCACATCGACCTCGAGCGCCGCTGCTTACAGACCAGCGCCGGTGAGCTGCGCTACGACGCGCTCATCCTGGCGGCCGGCGGTCAGACCAACACCTTCGGGCTCGACTCCGTGGCGCGCCACGCCTTCGGGTTAAAGGACCTCGAGGACGCGCTCTCCCTCCGCAACCACATCCTGACCCTCTTCGAACGCGCCAGCCTTGAGCCGGATGCGGCTATGCGCGCTGAGATGCTGACCTTCGTCATCACTGGCGGCGGGCCGACCGGCGTGGAGATGGCCGGGGCGATCGTTGAATTGATTCAACTGGTGCTGAAGAAAGATTTTCCCGGCCAGGATTTCAGCCAGGCGCGCGTGCTGCTGCTCGAGGCGGCTGACCGCCTGCTGCCCGCCCTGCCGCCAGCGCTGGGAGAAGCCACCTTACGCGCCCTGCAGATAAAAGGTGTGGAGGTGCGCTTTAACACCGCTGTCAGTGGTTATGACGGACGTTCCGTGCAGCTCAGGGATGGACAGTCCCTGCCTGCGCGCACCTTGATCTGGGCGGCCGGCGTGCGCGCCAGCAGCCTGTTCGACCGCCTGGACATTCCGCGGGCAGCCCAGGGCCGCGTGCGCGTTGAAAAAACCCTGCAACTGCCTGCCCACCCCGAGGTGTTCGTCATCGGGGATGCGGCTTACTTCGAGGATGAGCGCGGTGTGCCTCTCCCTATGATCGCGCCTGTTGCGATCCAGCAAGCCGCCTGTGCGGTTGATAATTTACGCCGCCTGCTGCAGGGCAGCCCCCTCCAGCCATTTCGCTACAAGGATCCCGGCGTCATGGCGACCATCGGGCGCAACCAGGCTGTTGCCCGCCTGGGAAAACTGCACTTCCGCGGCTTCATCGCCTGGCTGATCTGGGTCGTGGTGCATATCTACCAGTTGATCGGTTTCCGCAACCGTCTGGTGGTCATGATCACCTGGGCCTGGGATTATTTTCGCTACGACCGCGCGCTGCGGCTGATCGGGCCGCCTTTACAGAAGCCAAAACCCGCTCTCGATTGAAGCAGTTGTCTTAAGTCAGGGTTTAATCTTTATCATTGTCACCTGAGTTCTCCGAAAAAATCGGGTACAATCGGTTTTCTAGGAGAACCTTTCCTTTATGCGTTTCAAAGTGCCCATTATCGTTCTTGTGCTCCTAGTGCTGGTTGTCTCAGCCGCTGGTGCGCAGGGTGACTATTTTGTTGTTAACCAATCCACAAATCTGGCTCATGACGAAGCCCAGGCGGTTTACTTCACCAACCTGGCACGCAGCGACAACGGGTTGCCGCCCCTGCGCTGGAACAAGGAACTGACCGACTCGGCGCGCTGGTATGCCTGGGATAAAAGCGTTAATCCGCCTGCTCCAGGCTGCGATTCGTACCATCAGGATTCGAACTGCACATATCCGGATGAGCGGGCAGAAATTTTCGGCTACCCCGGTTCCGCAGGCGCCGAGAACGCCTGGCTTTCTTATGTTCCCCCGCAGGCCGCCGTCGACGGCTGGATGGGCAGCGGCGGTCACCAGGCCAACATCCTGGGCGTCGATCACCGTGAAATCGGGCTGGGTTATAGCAATACAAACGATGGCTGGGTCGCACAGGAGTTTGGCCGCGACCCTTTTTACCCGCCGGTAATCATCAACCATGAAGCCCTTAATACCACCAACCGCCAGGTGGACCTTTACATCTACGATCGCGAAGATGCTGGCGGTTTCGCCGCCTTGCGCCCAGCGGTCGCGATGCAGGTCAGTGAAAACCAGTGTTTTATCAATTCATCCTGGCAGCCATTCAACACGCGGTTAAGCTATACCCTCTCCCCACAAAACGGCTGGAAACAGGTCTTTGTTCGCACGCGCGACGCTTACGGCCACACCATGACGGTTGAGGACAGCATCTATTACGGCAGCGACCCGCCGCTTGACGGAATAAATTCCGCCAAAATGTCCTCCGCTGAACCACAAGTTAATCTCTACGGTCTGGACAGCGGCGGGCGCAGCCATGTGCAGTTCAGCCTGGGCTGGGTTGCCGACCAGTTCAAGGACCTCAGCAACAATCTCCTGCCGCAGGTCAGCGACAGCGCCGCCCTGAACGGCAGAGCGGTTGTGCTCTCGCCGCAAAATGGGCTGGGTTCGACCTGGGCCTGGACCACCACTTTCCACTCCAATATCCCCATGGTGGCGTATTTCCGTCTCAAGGTCGATAATAATTCTTCCGCCTCGACGGTAGCCACCCTGCGTGTTAAGCCTGGCAGTAATCCTGAGGTCAGCCTGCCGCTGACGGGCAGCAGCTTTCCGGCCGCCAGCCAGTACCGCGAGGTGGCGGTGCCCTTTACCCACACACCCACCGCGCAGCACCCCTTCCTGATCTTCCGCGTTGACCGCAATGCGGATCTTGCCGTAAGCGTGGATACCGTCACCATCTTTACTGCCCCGCAGCCTTACACGGGCGCGAGCATGACCTGGGCGGTACCCGGCGGCAGCTACCGCGGGCAGGGCGTCTGGGTGCGCTATTCCCAGGCTGACGGCAGCAATTTCACCGCCTTTACCCAGCATCCCAAAGATGTTCCGGCTTACACCAGTCTGGTGTTTTTCTACGAGCGCTCAACCGGGCAGAAAACCCCCTCAAGGTACATCTTGCCCGTGGAGCCGAATTGCTGGCCGGGGTTCAATTATTCCCTGGCTGAACCTGCCAGCTGGTCGAATATCAGCTTTCAGGCAGATTCCCTTTCGGTGGATGTTAATCCAGACCAGCTGCCCAACGGGCAATACCAGACCACCCTGACGCTTTCCAGCGCCAGCCCCGAAATATTACAGGTCCAGGTGCCTGTGCGTCTCATCGTGGCGGATGTCATTCCGCGCGTTTTTCTGCCCGCTATCCATAAATAACCCTTGGCAGGTTGGGCGCCGGCCGTTTCCGGTTGCGGCAAATAAATAGAGGTGAATCAGTCTATCCCATCTGCGATTTTCTGACTTTCTGGTGTTTTGTTGGTATCGGAACCGCAGTTACCAGTCGGCTTACAATCGCATCGGCGCGACGCCTGAATCCTCGCCTTATCCCTCGAATTGTGATAAGATGCGCTTTGTATGGAAGAACACATCGAACGGATGGATACCATCCCGGCAGAAGAGACCGCCGTCCAATCCGTGCCCGCCCGATCTGCCCTGGTCGAATTCCTGTCTGAGACAGCCAAGACCATCCTGCTGGCTTTATTGTTATATTTCGCCATCAGCGCGGTTACCGACCGCGTGCGGGTCGAAAATGTCTCCATGCAGCCGACCCTTTATGAGGGTGAGTTGCTGGTGGTCTGGAAACCGGCTTACCGTTTTGGCGAGCCGCACCGCGGCGACATCATCGTTTTTCACCACAACCGCCAGCCGCAGGAGGACTACATCAAACGTGTGATTGGGCTGCCCGGCGATGAGGTGCTCATCGAGAACGGCATGCTTTACATCAACGGTTCGCTGATCGAAGAGCCCTACATTGCCTCGCCCCCGGCTTACAACGGTTCCTGGCTGGTGCCGCCTGATTCGTTGTTTGTTTTGGGGGATAACCGCAACCGCTCCTCTGATTCCCATGTCTGGGGTTTCGTGCCCTTAGGGGATGTGGTCGGGCGTGCGGTCTTTATCTACTGGCCGCCGGCGAGCATGCGCATCCTCAGCCATACCGACATTCTGGATGGCAGGCGCTGAGGGCGGCATGCCCGTGTTTTGCCGGAATAGACTTTATATACGCGAACCGCTGCCATCGAGAAAGTATCGATGACTTTGCCGCAAATAGAAAATCAATCCATCCTTGTGTTGGTTCCAGCTTATAACGAAGGCGCGCATATTCACGCCGTTGTGGAAGCTGCCCGAAAATATCTGCCGGTGCTGGTCGTGGACGACGGCTCCAGCGACGACACCCCGGCGCAGGCTGAGAAGGCTGGCGCTTTGGTTATCCGCCAGCAGCCAAACCAGGGCAAGGGCGCGGCGCTGATAAAAGGGTTTGGGCATGCGCTCGCGGCCGGCTGCACCGCGGTTGTGACCCTGGATGCTGATGGGCAGCATGACCCCGCAGAGATCCCCGCCTTCTTGCGCGCCTTTGAACAGCGGGGCGCGGACTTGATTATCGGGCGGCGTGATTTTTCAAAAATGCCCCCGCTGCGCCGCCTGAGCAACACCCTGGGTACCTGGATCTTCTCCTGGGCGCTCGGTCAGCCGGTGGCGGATAACCAGTCCGGTTACCGCCTGCTCAGCCGCCGCATGCTGGCGGTGCTGCTCGAAGAACGCAGCCTGGAGCGCGGTTTCGAGTTCGAGGTGGAGATGATTGTTTCATGCGTGTTGAAGGGGTATAAACTGGACTGGGTGCCCATCCGAACCATCTACGCGGACGAGAAAAGCCACATCCAGCCTTTTCGACACCTGGCAAAATTCTTGCAAGTATCCTTACGTACCCGCTCTCGGGTAGCGAAGGGGCGTCAAAAAGAATGAAAGCGGATATCACTCTGCGTCATGCCAACGAAAAAGATGCGGATTTTCTGTGGGGACTGCACAGTCTGGTGCTCAAACCGTATATTGCCCAAACCTGGGGATGGGATGAGGACTTTCAGTACCGCTATTTTAAGGAGCATTTCAACCCGGCCCGCAACCAGATCATCCGTTACATGGGCAGCGATGTGGGCGTGCTGTCGGTGGAGGAAACCGCGCACGGCTATGTGCTTTCCAATATCGAGATTCTGCCCCAGTACCAGGGCCTGGGTATCGGCACCGCATTGATCCGCGATCTGCTGGAAAAAGCCTCTGCCCGAGGATTGCCGGTCAGCCTGCGCGTGCTCAAGATCAACCCGGCCTGCCAGTTTTACCTGCGCCTGGGTTTCAGCGTCATCAGCGAGACCGAAACCCATTACTGGATGCGTGTGGAGGGCCAGCCGCGCCAGTTCCTGCCGCAGCGTTGGGAGACAGAACACTGTTTTCTGGATGCCGCCGATGAGCGCCAGTTGGAGGCTTTTGCGCTGATATTCGATGAAAACAGGGAAATTCTCGGTCTGAAGGACAACGGCGTATCAGCCCAGAATCACGCCCTGCAGACCCTGCGCCATCGGGTTCTGCCCCCCGGCGGGGTCGGCTGGCGCCAGCAGGTTTACCTCGTCCGCGATCTGGAAAGCCGCGATACGGTTGGAATGCTGGCCGTATACTTTGGCTATCCCACGCCCGAAACCATGTTTATCGGCAGCCTGTACCTGCGGCCAATGTTCCAGGGGCACGGCATCGGACATGAGATTGTGCGCGAACTCGAGCAGCGCGCGCGCGAGTTGGGATTCCGCGAATCGCGCGTGGGGGTGGGCTTGAAAAACTGGCGCGCTCTGCGATTCTGGACCGGCTGCGGTTATTCGCGCATCACGCGCATTAAGGGGGATCGGGAGTTCAGCGAGGCTGCCCTCGCCAATGTCGAACTGCTCAAGTCTCTGGTTCAGCCGCCAGAGAAGTGAGGATTATTTCTTTTTCAAAGCGTCGGGCAGTACAGGGATTTTCAATTTCATGCCGGCTTTGATCAGGCCGGGGTCCTTGCCAATGACCTCTTTGTTGGCTTCGTAAATCACCATGAAGTAGTCGCGCGCCGCGTTGCCGTAGTATTTTAGCGCGATGTGGCTGAGGGTTTCGCCCTCTTTAACGGTGTGTTCGCCGATCAACTCCACTTTTTTGGGTGCCTCAACGCCTTTTTTGAAATCCCCGAACACATCCCGCATCCTGGCTTTGGCTTCGTTTTTGTCCATGTCGTCCATCGAATCCTCCTGAGTGGGTTTCAGATATGTTTTTTATCACCCGACAACGAAAGCCTGTCAACAGGCTTCGCCATTCCGCACTTTCATTATATACTGGAAACCATCCGCCCGTAAAATGGTCGCATTTATAGCCTTTCTGAGGTTGGATTCGACTATCAAGCTCGCCTGACCTGCCAGGAGCCCTGTATGCTGCATCTGAAATCCGTGAGCCTGCGCGCCCTGCCCGCAGATGACGATCACTTTCCCTTCAACCTGCCACTGGTCAGGACTTTCGACACACTGACTTTCACCAGCCCGGTCACCTTCCTGGTGGGTGAGAATGGCAGCGGCAAGTCCACTCTGCTCGAGGCCATCGCGATTGCCGCCGGCTCCATCGCGGTTGGCAGCCAGGAACTGGGGCGGGATGCGACGCTTGCGCCGCTAAGAAAGTTTGCCGACTGCCTGCGGTTGTCCTGGCAGCGGCGCACCCATAAGGGCTTCTTTTTACGCGCCGAAGATTTCTTTGGTTTTGCCCGCCGCATGGCCCAGGTGCAGGCGGATCTGCTTGATGACCTGCGCGAGGTGGATGAGGGCTACAAGGGCCGCTCAAAGCTGGCTGCGGACCTGGCGCGCATGCCGTATGCCGGCGAGCTGCAGGCCCTGCGCCAGCGCTACGGCGACGGCCTGGACAGCCGCTCGCACGGCGAAAGTTTTCTGGCGCTCTTTCAGGCGCGCTTGCGGCCTGATGGCCTCTACCTGCTGGATGAACCCGAGGTGCCCCTTTCACCTCTGCGCCAGTTGGCCTTCCTGGCCATTCTCAAGCAGATGGTTGCCCAGAACTGCCAGTTCATCATCGCCACCCACGCGCCCATCCTGATGGCTTACGAAGGCGCTGTAATTCTAAGCTTTGATTCGCTGCCCATCCGCCCGGTTGCGTTTGACCAGCTCGAACACGTCAATCTGACCCGTGATTTTCTCAACAACCCCGCTGCTTTCTTGAATCACCTCTAGCGTTTGTTTTACTGCTGCGCAGGGCGCGCACGCTGAGCCTGAAAGAACGTACTCATAAGCGAATTGTGTAAATATCGGCCTTCTTCTTGCTGAAGCGGTCTGTGGTGGTTGCGCGAAGCGCGCCGGGGGGTGTGCCCAAAATCAACCAAAGATGTCCAAATTTCATATAATAAGAGATAATCTGGCGCCCCAGGCGCCGGCATCTACGCGTGACAGGATAAAAAAAATGAAACCTTCATCCGGTGCTCAACCTGTATTAGAACTGCGCGTGGCGCTGACCAGCCGCGATTTCGCGCAAGCGCTAAAATTTTACTGCGATGGTCTTGGCCTGCAGCCTGCCCAGATCTGGAACAACGGGCAAGGCCAGGCCCTGATCATTGACATGGGCAAAGCCACACTGGAACTCTTCGATGAAGCCCAGGCGGAGACCATCGACCAGCTTGAAGCTGGCCGACGGGTGAGCGGGCAAATCCGCTTCGCCCTGCAGGTGCCGGATCTTCAGGCCGCCGTCAAGCGCCTGCTCGAGCACGGCGCTGTCCTGGTGCACGAACCTGTGCTCACCCCCTGGGGGGATTACAACGCCCGCCTGCAAGACCCCGACGGCCTGCAGGTAACCCTGTTCCAGCCCGGCGCTCAATCCGAGTAGGCTGCATGCGGAAATAAATACCGGAGGTATGATGGCTCGAAAGTTGATAAGTTCAGGATCGACCTTTGAAGAGCAAGTTGGTTACTCGCGCGCGGTGGTCGACGGCGAGTGGATTTTTGTGTCCGGCACAACCGGCTTTGACTACAGCCAGATGACCATCTCAGACGATATTGTGGCGCAGACCGAGCAGTGCTTCAAGAATATCCAGGCGGCCCTGGCAGAGGCCGGCGCCAGCCTGCAGGATGTCGTCCGCGTGCGCTACATTTTGCCGGACGGCGCCCTGTTCGAGCGGTGCTGGCCGGTGCTGCGCCGCTACTTTGGCGAGGTACGCCCGGCTTCAACCATGTTCTCGGCTGGCCTGGCCGACCCGCGCATGAAGATCGAGATCGAAGTCACTGCGCGCAGGCGATCCTGATGGGGGCGGGAAAGAGAAACGCTGCGGACCCACAGGGGCAGCCGATCAGAATAGGGAGGCACGCCAGTGACCAGAACCGTCGCTTTCTTCCGAGCCCTTAATGTGCCCCACCGCATGGTGCGCATGGAAGACCTGCGCAGGTTGTTAGCACTGCTCGGTTTCCAGAATGTCAGCACCTACATCCAGTCCGGCAATGCGATCTTCGATACAGCGGGCGGCGATTTGCCTGCATTAGAGCGCCTCATCGAATCGCAGCTTGAAGAAGCCCTCGGCTTTCCGGTGGCGACCTTCCTGCGATCGGGTGAGACGCTGGCGGCGCTCAGCCGTTACCAGCCATTTGAAACCGTTGACCCTGCGGATGATCCAGTCCTGTATGTGGCCTTTGTGCATGAACCGCCCGATGAAAACCAGCGCCGGCGCCTTTCCAGCCTGGAGAATCAAGTCGACCAATTCCGCGTTTCCCAAAACCATGTGTTCTGGCTGCGCCGCCGCGCGCTTGGCAAGAGCCAGTTCAGCAATGCCGCGCTCGAGAAGGCGCTGGGCACGCCCGCCACCATCCGTAATATGACCACCGTGCGCAAAATCGCCGCCCTGCTCGGTGGTTGAGAGAAATCTCTTGACAGGCACTATACCGATCGGTATAATGACCGCGTGGACAACCGTCAAAAAATTCTCGACCAGGCGCTCAGATTGTTCGCTGACCGCGGCTACGACGCGGTCGGCGTGCAGGAGATCGCCGAAGCGGCCGGAGTGACCAAGCCCACCCTGTACCATTACTTCGGCAGCAAGCACGGCCTGCTCGAGAGTCTGCTGGCGGAATATTTCCAGCGTCTTAATCAGGAGGTCGCCGCCGCAGCCGATTACCAGCGTGATCTGCCGCTCAGCCTGACGCGCGTTATCCGCGCTTACTTCGATTTCGCCCGCCGTTACCCGACCTTTTACCGCCTGCAACTGGCGTTGTGGTTTTCGCCGCGCTACAGCCAGGCACAGGCAGCCGTGGCGCGCTGGAGCAGCCAGCAGTTCGCCATGATCGAGGAGATGTTCGCGCGCGCGGTCCGCGACCATGGCAACATGGCCGGACGCCAACGCGCCTACGCTTCTTCCTTAATAGGCGTGATCAACACCTACATCGGGCTGGCGCTGAACGGTTACACCGAGCTGGATGATCATCTTGTTCAACAGGCGGTGCGCCAGTTCCAGTACGGAATTTATTCATAGGGGATTTTTTTTACCCCGCCAGTATACCGATCGGTATAGCCAGTACGATTTAGGAGAATCATTATGCCAACCTGGGCGCAGGACGCCATTTTTTACCATATTTACCCGTTAGGCCTGTGCGGCGCGCCAGCCTGCAATGATTTCCATTCCGACCCTGTGCCGCGTTTGCTCAAAATCGAGGGCTGGATCCCACACCTTCTCTCGCTGGGCGTGAACGCGCTCTACCTGGGACCGCTGTTCGAATCTTCATCCCACGGATATGATACGGCGGACTATTTCCGCGTCGACCGGCGCCTGGGGGATACCGCTGCCCTGGCGCGATTGAGCGCCAGCCTGCACCAGCAGGGTGTGCGCCTGGTTCTGGACGGTGTTTTCAACCATGTCGGGCGCGATTTTTGGGCCTTCAAAGACGTGCTGGCCAACGGCCCGCGCTCGCCTTACGCCGGCTGGTTCGCACAATTGGATTTCTCCTCTCGCAGCCCCTACGGCGATCCCTTCTCTTACCAGGGCTGGAACGGGCATTACAGCCTAGTCAAGCTCAACCTGTCTAACGCGGAAGTGCGCGAGCACCTCTTTTCCGCGGTCAGCCAGTGGGTGAGCGAGTATGATATCGACGGCCTGCGCCTGGATGCTGCCGACGTGATCGATCATGATTTCCTGCGCGCGCTGGCAGCCCACTGCCGCCGCCTGAAAGCGGACTTTTTCCTGCTGGGCGAAGTGGTGCATGGGGATTACCGCCAGTGGGCCAACCCGGCCGAGCTGGACTCGGTCACCAATTACGAGGTCTACAAGGGACTGTATTCGAGCCTTAATGACCGCAACTACTTCGAGATTGCCTACTCCCTCAAGCGGCAGTTCGCCAGCGGCGGGCTGTACGCTGATTTGCCGCTCTACAACTTCGCCGACAACCATGATGTCAACCGCGTCGCCAGCCTGTTGCACAACCCGGCGCACCTCTACCCGCTGTATGCCTTACTCTTCAGCATGCCAGGGGTACCGTCCCTGTACTACGGCAGCGAATTCGGCCTACCCGGGGTGAAAGACCGCGGCGACCATGCCCTGCGGCCGGCTATTGAGCTGCCGGATCTGGCTGCGCGCCCAATGCAGCCAGGCCTGCTGCCCGCCATCCAGCGCCTGGCTGGCACCCGCCAGCGCCTGCCGGCGCTTCGCCGCGGGACGTACCGCGAGCTGCTGGTCGATCACACCAGCCTGGTGTTCCTGCGCCAGCGGCATGAACAGAGCGTGCTGGTCGCACTGAATGCCGCCAGCCAGCCGCGGGAGTTGAGCCTGCGCCTGCCCGATATCTCAGCCACATCCTTCCTGGATGTGCTCAATGATGACCAGTCCTTTTCCCTGCTGGACGGCGAGTTGAGATTGACAGTCCCGCCCGCCTGGGCGCGCATTCTGGTTTCGTCGGCTTGATGCCTGATCTGCGGTGCTCAGCCAGCGGGTGCCGCGCGCTGACTCAAAACTCCCTGACCGCCTGCAGTTCCAGCGGCGGGTAGATCTGCCCAGGCACCGGCGGCATGGCGTTGTACACCCAGTCCACCAGCAGGCTGCCGCACAGCAGCCCCGCGCGGCGTTGCAGCCCGCGGTACACCCCGCGAACCAGCACATCCTCCATGCTCAGCGCCATGCCAAACAGCGCCGCGCTGCAGCCCGCGGGGATGCGGCGGATATCCTGGTCGTAGGCGCCCAGGGCGAACAGCACTTCATCCGGGTTGGCGGCCTGCGCCTGGATGAGCGGCACAATCACCGGGTAACCGTCTGTGTCGACATACGCCAGAAACTTGAGGTTATCCAGCTTGCGCAGGAACGCCTGCGTCCAGGTGTTCATGGCGGGCAGCGGCGCCCTGCCGCGCGCCAGACTGCGCGCCAGAACGGTCTTCACCGCCGCAAAGATGATCCGGTTCATCGGCAGCGCGCTCTCCCCGCTGTGGCTCACCAGGTCCATGTAATGCGCGGTATGCACGCCGAAATAGGCGTTGTAACGGAACATGGGCGTGTTGTTGTAAAAGTCATAATCCGGGCCGGATTGGGCGCTGTGAGTCCAGGTGGCTTTTCCGCGCCAGACGTGCCGGTCCAGGGACATGATGAGCCAGCCGGTGCGCGGATTCTGGCGCACGTATTGCTTGCTCAATCCTTCGGTAAATTGCCCCCACACCACCTGTCTTTCCGAGGCTGCTTTCAGCGTGGTGATGAGTGAAAGGTGCGGCTGCCCTTGCGGGTTGACCGTGGCCAGCAGCCCAATTTTCATAGCGGGCTCAAAGCTGCGGATATCCGCTTCTGAAAAAGTCGTGTGTGTGTAGGTCATCTTCCCTGCCCTCTCAATGGATGATTGTGGCTGCCCGCGCCGCGCCGGTAACGGCCACTCGCCCGCTTGGCAGCCCGCAGCTACGCGCCAGGTCCTGCAGCTCATCCAGGACCTGCTGATCATATAACGGCGTATCCTGGTAATCCCAATCCAGTCCCAGCCGGCGGTATTTATCACGGCACAGGTTATTGAAGGCGCACAATTCCCAGCGTTCCAGCCTTGTGCCTAAAGCCTCTATGATCAAAGCCGCCAGCGCGCGGATGTTCTCCGGAGAGTCCGTGCTGCCCGGAATCAATGGCGTGCGCACCCAGATGCGCAAGTCTTCGCGCTGCCTGACGGCTTTCCCCAGCCAGCGCAGGTTGTCCAGGATCAACTGGTTATCCTGACCGGTGAAGCGTTTATGAGCCTGCGGGTCGGCGAGCTTCAAATCGTACAGCAGCACGTCCACTTCGGGCAGCAGGCGCTCGAGCGTCTCGCGGCGGCAGAAACCGCACGTATCCAGCGCGGTTTGCACGCCTGCCTGGCGCAGCTGGCGCAGCAACGCCAGGGCGAAGCTGGCCTGCAGCGTTGGCTCCCCGCCCGAGAGGGTCACACCGCCGCCCGATTTTTCAAAGAACACACGATCCTTGAGCAGTTCACTCACCAGTTCGTCCACGCTTGCCAGGCTGCCCAACTGCTCGAGCGCGTTGGCAGGGCAGGCCAAAACGCACTCGCCGCAGCCTGTGCAAATTTCCCTGTTGATATGCACGCCGCGCGCGTCGCGGCTCAAACCGCCGTTAGGACATGCTTTAAGGCAAGAATTGCAGCCGATGCAGCGGTTTTCCAGCCACTGCACCTGGAAATGAGCGGAGATACTCTCCGGGTTGTGGCACCAGGCGCAGGCCAGCGGACAGCCTTTGAAAAAGACCGTGGTGCGGATGCCCGGCCCGTCCTCGGTGGACAGCCGCTGCAGGTGCAGGATTCGTCCGCGTTCAGAAGGAGTCTCGCTCATACCCCTTTACCTGGCCATGGTGTGTGATTCGCGCGCGATGATCTCATCTTGCAGTTCTTTGCCAATGCTGGTGAAATAGGCGTTGTAACCGGTCACGCGCACCAGCAGGTGGCGGTAGTTCTCGGGGTGCTTTTGCGCATCCCGCAGCATGTCGGCGTCGATCATGTTGATCTGCAGCGCGCTGCCGCCGTTCTCGATATAAGCGCGCAGGAAGGCTTTGAATTTCTCCTTGTGTTCAGGATCGCGCAGGATCGAGGGGTTAAAGGTCATGGTATGGCTGCCGCCGTTGGGCAGCAGGTTAATGTACTCCTGCCAGTCTCCTCTGTCGGCTGACTTGCCGCCCAGCGCCTTGCCAACGGAATTGACATTGGCAGTCGGTCCGTTGCTGTCCGCGCCGTTGGAGGGGCACAGCGCGTTGGAGAGGAACTTGCCGCGCGGACGCCCATCCGGGCTGGCTGGCAGGATGTCAGAATAGGCAATCCAGTAATTCCAGCTCAGCATGCCGGGCCGCGCCTGGCGGTTGGTCGAGCGGGTTTTATGCTTCCAGGTTTCCTCCGACCACAGTTCCATGACCTTCAGCGCCAGCTCGTCAGCCAGGTCGTCATCCCGCCCGTACTTGGGCGCTTTGTTCAGGGCGCGCGCCTGCAGCACTTCGTGGCCCACCCAATTGGCTTTCAGCGCCTCGGTCAGCTCAGCCAGCGTGCAGATGTGCTCATCGTAGACCAGGTACTTGATCGCCAGCAGCGAATCGACCGTGGTGGCGTAGGTCACGCCCTCGATGGTGATGAAGCTCAGTTCGGCGCCGCCCTGGGTAACATCCAGCCCTTTTTGCGCGCAGCCGCGCACCAGGCAGGAGAGATAAGGGGTGGGCGCAAACTGCGCGCGCACGGATTCTGACTGCTCGTACACCTCGACGATTTTCTGCACGATGAAGCGCGTCTGGGTTTCATAGGCCTGCCAAAACTGCTCCCAGGTTGTGAAGCTGGTGGGATCGCCGCTGTCAGGTCCCCAGCGCTTGCGTTCGGCCGCTTTGCCTGTCATCGGATCGATCACCGGCAGCAGATCATAACCGCCGGTCAGGGCCAGCTCGACCGCCTTGAAAAGGTTAAGATTCAGGTCCACGGTGCCGGAGCGGTCGTTGCCACACATGGTGTTTTCCAAACAGCCGACCGGGGCATAATCGTATACATTGCCCTCGTGGATCAACTCCTCCACGCCCGCCTTGCGCGCCTGGCGCAGCAGACCGGCCATGGAGCGCTCGTCGAAGTTGAGCAGGAAAGGCGCTCCCTGGCTGGAAGCCACCATCTCGACCACTTTGTCGAGCAGCGCCTCGGGTGTGTTGCGATGCAGGCGCACGTTCGGCTTGGGCTCCAGGATGGGTGACATTTCGTCGATGACCTCCAGGATGGCGTAGGTCAGATCATTGCTCAGGTCAACCCCACCCGCGCCCATGCCCGACAGGGTGATCAATTGCCCATATCCAGCGGTGATGCCCTGGTTGCCGCCAGTGCGGATCATGGCGTCGTAGGCGGTGTTGGCGTGCACCCACATGCATTTAAGAATTTCCTTGCCGAACTCACGCGGCATGCCTGCTTCGATCGAGCGCTTCCAGCAGGGGTAAAGGTACTGATCGATGCGCCCAAAGGACACGCCTGGGCCCGGGTAGCTCTCATCCGCCATGACGAGCATGTGGGTCAGCCAGAGCGACTGCACGGCTTCCCAAAAAGTCTGCGCAGGTTTCCAGGGTACGCGTTCCAGGTTGGCCGCCATTTCTTCCAGCTCAGCCCGGCGGGTGAGGTCAGGCTCTTCCTTCGCAAGTTTCAGGCATTCGCGCCCGTAAGCCGCGGCGAGATCGCGCGGCAGGGTGCAGGCTGTCTGCATGGCGCGTAATTGGGCTCCGCGTGGGCCGGATTTTTCCGCGTCACTCAACCGGTCATACAGAGCCTGCAGTTCGTTGAAGATATCTTCCCAGCCTTTCTCGATCACGCGGCGGTAATCCGGGACCAGGTGCCCGCCGGTCGCCCCGGCATTGCCAAAGCCGTGATTGTGCAGCCAGGCCATCACCGCGCGGCTGCCGTTGGGACCATACACCAGACTGTCACGCGCTTTGGTCTCCTTTTCGGTCAGGCAGGCTGAGAGCATGACGTTGAAGCGCCCGCCGGCGATCAGGTCTCCAGGCAGGATCTCCTGTGGCAGGTAATGCAGCATGACTTCCCGCAGGAACCAGGCGCGCCGTTCCACCAGGCTCCAGGTCCAGAAATCGGGATGCAGGCGCACCGGGCGGGCGGTCTGCTTGAAAGAGGAGCGGAAGGTCTGCAGAAAAGTGTAGGTCTCGGGGACAATGTAAAAATTGCACTCGTTAAACTGAAAGTCCCAATCCGTGCCGGTCGTCCAGGCGGTGTATTCGTTATTCCAGCGCCGCCTGACGCCGCTGAAATAGTAATCGCGCAGCCATTGGATGCGCGATGAAAGGTTTTCGGGTTGTTTGACTCGATAGCGGGGGGTATCAGCAGCCGGGGCACACATCTCAGGTTTCTCCTTTCAAAAATTGCTCGCCGTGGCGCAGCATGGCCGTCATAACCGCCTGCGCATCGGCCGGGTTTTGTGCGCGAATAGCGCGGGCAAGCTCGCGGTGGAAGCCAAACACCTCCTCGACCACCGGGCTGCCAGCCACCTGCCGGAAAAACCGCCCGGTCAGGTTGGTGTATACACCCTTGAATGAATTGAGGATCAGCGGATAAATCAGGTTTGCGGAGGCCAGCGCGATTTGCAGGTGAAAGTTGAAATCCAGCTCGGTCAGGCGCTGGGCGTCCTCTCGTGGAGCGCCGCTTTCCTCCTGCACTACCCGCTCGATGCTCTCACACTGCGCCTGTGTCCGTCTGAGCGCAGCCAGGCGGGCGGTCTCAACCTCGAAAAGCAGGCGCATATCGACCAGACTCTGAGTGAAGGCAGGGTCCAGGTTGCCCTCGTGGTAGTTGAAAAGCGAGGAGAGCAGCGCCAGCGAACCGGTGATGCGGAAGTCGCTGACGTAGACGCCGCGGCGCGGTACGATCTCGACCAGCCCCTTGTTGGCCAGGTCGAGCAGGGCTTCGTGCAGGGCGGGGCGGGATATGTTCAACGCTTTGGCCAGGTCGCGTTCCGCCGGCAGGCGCTCACCGATCTGAAACTGCCCGGAAAGGATCAAGGCTTCCAGCCGGCGGATACAGGCCTCTTTGAGGCTTTGTACATTCAGGGGTTCGATTGTAGGCGGCATGGGGTGAGGTGTATAACTCCTGATTGGTAAGACCACCAACCACTAGAATAAGTTTAGCAGATTTTAATTTAAATTACAACCGCTGGATTTTATTGGGAATCAGTCAGTTCGCGGACTGCGTTCTCCTGCTGGTGAAGCTGCCAGTTCTTGCCGCCCAGCTTACCCGCCGCTTTCGCGCACGAAATGCGGCAGGTCAAAGGGCACGGGCAGCGAGAGTTCAACGAAGCCTGCGTATTCCCCGTCCTGGTACCAGGGTGACTGGTAAATCAGCTTCTTGACCCCCGCCTTCTCGATAGTATAGATATTAGCCTGACCCGACTCGAGCATGGCTTGCAGCTTGCGGCGCGCCGGTTCGGGGTGGCAGTCGAGCACATTGCTGCCGACCAGGGCCATGCCGCCCTCAGCCGCGAAAGCCTCCGCCGCGCGCGCATTCATCTCCAGGATGGTTCCATAACGGTCGCACACCGTCACCGCTGCCGGAAAACCATCAACCCAGATGCCTTTGTCCATCTTTTCAACCTCATCGAAGGGAATAAGACCATTGTAGCCCCGCCAGCGGATTGCTGCAAGCTGTAAATGCATCATGACTGTTGACCAACCACGGTTGCCCTGCTGCCTTATTTCCTTTGACATTCTTGGCGCGCAAAGATAAAATGAAAGCAGCATCTCATGTTCCGCCCCGCGGGTCCGGGCGGTGGAAGGAGCGGTTGTGAGCAAGTGGGCGGGCAAATACGTCATTGGTCTGACAGGCAATATTGCCACCGGCAAGAGCGTCGTGCGCCGCATGCTCGAGCACCTCGGCGCTTACGGCATTGATGCAGATGCGCTTGCTCACCGCGCCATTGCCCGCGGCGGTCCCGGTCATACGGCTGTTGTGCAGTCTTTTGGAAGCTACATCCTTACGCCCGATGGCGAGATCGACCGGCGCAAACTCGGGCGGTTGGTGTTTAACGATCCTGAAGCCCTGGTCCGCCTGGAGCAGATTGTCCACCCGCTGGTTGAGCAGGCCATAGATTTCCTTATCCGCCGCGCCCCTCAGAGTGTTGTGGTCATCGAAGCCATCAAGCTGATGGAGGCTAACCTGCATAAACACTGCGACAGCCTGTGGGTCGTTTATGCGCCGCCCAATGTCCAACTGTCGCGCTTGCTCAAACACCGCCAGATGACCGAGGCGGAAGCGCTGCAGCGCATGAACGCCCAGCCGCCTCAGGAACGCAAAGTCGCCGCCGCCAATGTCGTCATTCACAACACGCGCGGGTTTGAGGATACCTGGAAGCAGGTGCTGTCGGCTTTCCGCTCGACGGTCCCCGTTCGCCAGGTGCAGCCAACCAAACCGCTGCAGGCGCCTGCCTATCAAGGGCGGCTGCAGGTGCAGCGAGGCCGTCCCTCCAATTCGCAGGCCATTGCTGACCTGCTAAACCGCCTCCACAAGGACGGTAAGCCGTTGACCAAAAGCGATATCATGGCCGCCTTTGGCGAAAAGGCCTATTTGATGTTGTTGGACGGCCAGCAGCTCAAAGGTCTGATCGGCTGGCAGGTGGAGAACCTGGTCGCCCGCGCCACGGATATCCATATCGACCCGCAGGTCCCCCTGAACGAGGCCCTGCCGGCTTTGATTGTTGAAATGGAGCGCGCTTCCTCTGACCTGCAGTGTGAGGCCGCTCTGATTTTTGTCGAACCCGCGCTGGCGCGCCACGACAGCTTGTGGCGCTCGTTGGGATACCAGCGCTCGAAACCCGAATCCCTCGAGGTCTCCGCCTGGCAGGACGCTGCTCGTGAATCGATGCCCGAGGGCAGTGTTTTATTGTTCAAGAAACTGCGTCAGGAGCGCGTCCTGCGACCGATTTGATCCTGACCAACCTGATCCGCCACTCATTCAACCGTGCCTGACCTGCTTAACGAAATTCTCTTCATTTTCCAACGCTTTACCTGGCTGAGCGCGCTTGACCTCTTCCTGGTAACGATGGTCTTCTTCGCAGTCCTGCTCCTGCTGCGCGATACCCAGGCTATCGTTCTGCTGCGCGGCGTGCTGTTGGTGGTGGTGGCGCTCAGCCTGTTAACCAGCCTGGTTAATCTGCCCGCCTTCGGCTGGTTGATCCAGACCATGGTCCCGACCCTGGTGTTCGCCATCCCGGTGATCTTTGCCCCTGAAATTCGCCGCGGGCTTGAACGGTTGGGCCGCGCCAGCGCCGGGCAGTCCTCCTTCTTCCGAAGGTCTGAACGGGAACAGGCCACCATCCGCGAGACCATCCAGGCGGTGGTCAGTGCCTGCGCTCGTCTTTCAGCCCGCCAACACGGTGCGTTGATCGTTCTGCAGCGCAGCGAGAGCCTGCGTGATTACATCCGCACCGGTGTAACCCTGAACGCCAAGGTAACACCGGAGATTCTCCTGCAAATCTTTTATCCCAATACCCCCCTGCATGACGGCGCGGCGATCCTGGTCGAAGGGGAAGTCGCTGCCGCCGCCTGCGTTATGCCGCTTTCCGCCAGCGGTATTCTCAATCGCTCGCCTGACCGGCAAATGGGCCTGCGCCACCGCGCGGCTCTGGGCACCTCCGAAGCCACCGACGCAGTAGCGGTGGTCGTGTCCGAGGAGACTGGCTCGATCTCGATTGCGCATTCCGGGCGCATGATTCGCCGCCTGGACAGTGAGCGCCTGGAGAATATCCTCCTGGCGTTTTACCAGCCGGGCAGCCGGCCGCGTTCCTTCCTGGATATTTTCAACCGCGACCGCAAGCCTCCAGTTTTCAAAACGGGCATGGAGGATTAGGGGATGTTTGTCTTCCTGCAGCGTTTTGTTCGCACCCTGCCGGTTCTGCTGGCTGCCTTTGTCCTCGCCCTGGCAGTCTGGATCTCAGCGGTGACATCCAATGACCCGCTTGAAGAACGTCCTTATCCGCAGAGCGTGCCCATCGAAATCATCGGCCAGGACCCTGGCCTGGTGCAGACGGCTAACGTGCCCACTTCGGTCAGCCTGGTTCTAAGCGCGCCGCGCTCGATCTGGACCGCGCTGACCACTGAGCAGGGCGCAGTGCGCGCCATCGTCGATCTTTCCGGCCTGACCGCCGGCGTGCATTCCGTGCCGGTGCAGGTGCAAATTATTCCACGCCCTGTGCGCAAGATTTCTCAGTCTCCCCAGTCCATTACCGTCAACCTCGAGCGGCTCGCCAGCCAGGAGTTCGAGATTAACCTGGTGCAGCGCGGGGTACCGGCGATCGGCTACCAGGCTGAGGAACCCACCCTCAGCCGCAGTACCGTTATGGTTACTGGTCCGCAGTCGCTGGTTGAGCGGGTCATCGAAGTGCGCGCAGTCATCGACATTGGCAACAGCGTCGAGACCATCAACCAGGTGGTTCCCCTGCAGGCTTTGGATGCCAACGACAATCCCATTACCGGACTGACACTCACGCCCGACCGAGTAACGGTCAACCAGATTATCTCGCAGCGCTTTGGTTACCGCAATGTGGTCGTGCGTGTGGTTGTCATTGGCCAGATCGCCAACGGCTACCGCCTGACCAATATCTCGGTCTTCCCGCCCACCGTGACCGTCTTTTCAACCGACCCGCAGATCGTCACCGACTTACCGGGTTTTGTGGAGACCGAACCTCTCGACCTGACCAACCTGAAGGATGACCTGGACATCTCGCTGAGGCTGGCTTTACCGGAAGGTGTGTCCGTCGTCGGCGAACAGACGGAGGTCCTGGTGCGTGTGGGCGTGGCCGCCATCGAAAGCAGCCTGACTCTGCCGAATGTGCCGGTCGAATTCACCGGTCAGCGTCCCGGCTTGCGGGCAGAATTTTCTCCCGAGACCGTGACCGTCATCCTGTCGGGGCCAATCGCGCTGCTTGAACGCCTGCGCGCCACGGATGTGCGTGTCATTATTGATTTGATCGATCTGGATGAGGGCACCTACCAGCTGGAACCCGAGGTCGAGATTCTGATACCTGAACTGGAAGTGGAGTCAATCCTGCCTCCCAGCATTGAGGTGACCATTCTGCGCGGTACGGCTGGCACTTCTGCCCCAACGCCGCGCCCGTAAGGAGATGTATGCGCAAACCATTTGTTGCTCTCGTCGGCCGTCCGAACGTGGGCAAAAGCACCCTGTTCAACCGGCTGGCTGGCGAGCGCCTTGCCATCGTCGATGATACCCCCGGCACCACCCGAGACCGCCTGCTGGCTGAAGCCGAGTGGAACGGGCGCGCCTTTCACATCGTGGATACGGGCGGCATCGACCCCTCCGTGGGCGGCATTGAGCCGCTCTCGATCGGTTCGGCTGATTATATCCGCCAGATCCGCTCTCAGGCTGAAATGGCCATTCAGGAAGCGGATGTGGTTTTGTTTCTGACGGATGCAACCAGCGGCGTAACCCCCGCTGACCGGGAGGTGGCTGAGATCCTGCGCCGCAACCAAAAAAAAGTTGAGGGTCACCTGCACCCGCCGGTCATCCTGGTCGTCAACAAGGCTGACAACCAGACCTTTCGCAGTGGGGCGGCAGAATTTTATGAGCTGGGCATCGGCGATCCCTACCCGATTTCTGCCCTGCACGGCACCGGTACCGGCGATCTGCTGGATGACCTGGTGGCGTCTTTCCCGCCCGTCAGCGAGGAAGAAGAGGACGATTCGGTCAAGATTGCTTTGGTGGGCAAACCGAATGTGGGAAAATCCAGCCTGCTCAACCGCCTGGTCGGTCAGGAGCGCGCCATTGTCAGTCCCATTGCCGGCACAACCCGTGATGCGGTCGATACCAAAATTGTCTATGAAGGCTTGCCGGTCACCCTGATTGACACTGCCGGCATCCGCCGGCGCGGCAAGGTCGAGCCAGGCGTTGAAAAGTACAGCGTCATTCGTTCGATGCGCGCCATAGAACGCGCGGATGTGGCTCTTCTGATGATCGATGCGGTCAGCGGCATCACCGCCCAGGATGCCCATATTGCCGGTTATATCCTGGAAGCCAACAAGAGCACAGTGGTGCTGGTCAATAAATGGGATGCCGTCGAAAAAGATACCTTCACGATGCAGACTTATACGGACCGCATCCGCCAGGACCTCAATTTCATCAATTATGTACCTGTCCTGTTCATCTCTGCCAAAACGGGACAGCGCGTCAACCAGGTGCTGCCCCTGGCGCTAAAAGTCCAGGAGGAACGTCTGGCGCGTCTGAGCACCGCTCAGCTCAACAAGATTCTGCATGCTGCGCAGGATGCCCACCACGCCACCTCGAAGAGCGGCAAGTCCCTGCGCTTGTATTACGCCACTCAGGTGCGCAGCGACCCGCCCACCTTCATGATCTATGTTAACGATCCACGGCTGGCGCATTTCACCTATCTGCGCTACCTAGAGAACCAGATTCGCAAGGAATATCCCTTTACTGGCACGCCCATACGGCTGGTCCTCAAGCCAAGACGCGAAAAATAAGGCGGCCCGATTTGGACCGCCCTGGTAAAGGAATGGTTGGATATCAATCACCTTTGGTGAGGTAGTAATTCGCCAAACCTGTCAGACGGGCACTCGTTGCCTGCTGCGATCGCCTGGCCTGAGCTTCGATTTTGGCTTTATACGCATTCGCCATCCCCTCAAGGCGTGCTGAGGCAGCCGCAGAAATGCGCAAGGGATCCGCAGCCTCCCGGCCGAGCAGGTGGTTCACCCGGGATTGGTAATAGGTGGTCATATTGTCGCTCAGGTGAATGCTTTCATGATTCATCCTGTAAATGTAGTAATCTGCCAATCCTTGATAGCGGGCAGCCGCTGCTTCGACGCCCCGGTTAACAAACAAGGCTGGTACGATCTCAAAGCGAATCATTAATGCGGAAACAACGACCGCAATCAAGATAAGTACCCCCACCGCTGCTAACAACCAGTGATGGGGTTGTTCGTTCTTTGGCACGCTGAGTGCCTGGTTGGTTTTGGTGATATTTACCCCGGTAGCCATTTTTACCTCTCCTTTTCAAGCTGATTCCGGCTCCTGTTCATTGGTAAAACCACTATACTCGTTAGAGCGTTAATTACTGTATGCACAAGCGTTTTTAAGCGTAATTTCTGGATTAGAAAACATTGTTTGCTATAATCAAATTGACATTTATTGCCTGAGCAACCCAATCGCTTAATATCGTCTGTCATTCGACGGAGATCGGAAGTGGGATATGTCTTTGAGCATATATTTGCTTGGGCAATTCAAGCTTCAGGCCAACCAACTTCCAATTGAATTGCCATCTCGACCAGCCCAATCCCTGTTGGCATATCTGGTATTGAACAAGGGGGTTACCCACAGGAGAGAAAAATTGGCTGGTATTTTATGGCCCAACGCCAGCGAATCCAATGCGCGCAACTACTTAAGGCAGGCTTTATGGCGCATCCGCAAGGCATTGGAAAGTGCTTCTTTGAAATGGGAAGATTATCTGAAAATCAACGATATTACCATTACTTTTAACGAGCAGTCAGATTACTGGCTGGATGTAAGTTCCTTGCTGGAGGAGGAAAATGACCAAACAGTAGAAGATGATCTCAACCGGCTACGCCTCTATCGCGGTGAATTACTGGCTGGTTTTTACGATGAATGGATTGAAAGAGAGCGCGATCGGCTGAGATCAGCTTACCATGAGAAAATGGCCAGGGTGATCGGGTACCTTTGCCAGGCGCAGCGCTGGCGCGATGTTTTGAAATGGGCTGAAGAGTGGCTGATCTTTGCGAATTTTCCAGAGGCCGCCTATCGGGCGATAATGACCGCTTATGCTGGTCTGGGCGATTTGAGTATGGTCAGAGCCACGTATCAACGCTGTGTTGACACCTTAACCCGTGAACTTGGCGTGCAGCCATCCTTCGAGACCGATGAACTTTACACTCAAATGATGAATCGGTCGCAAGAAAAAATGCTGGCCCATCCCCCAACACCCGCAATTCCCGCAGAAACACAGCCCTCTTTTCTGGAGGATATAAAACCTCTGCAACGGCTGGCACCTGTTTTTGTTGCCCGGGTAAAAGAATTAAACATCCTGAACGGTCTTTTGAAAGCCGTCCTTACAGGGCATGGACGGGTGGTTTTGATTACTGGTCAGGCGGGAAGCGGGAAAACCGGGCTGGTCCACGAATTTATCCGCTCCTCCGTGAGAACCTATCCAAATTTGCTGATCGCGAGTGGTAATTGCAACGCTCACACCGGGATAGGTGACCCCTACTTGCCCTTTCGTGAAATCCTGAAGTTTTTCACCGGTGATCTGGAAGCCCTGTGGGCTGCTGGAGTGATAAGCGAAGTTCACGTGCGCCGCTTATGGCGTATTATGCCGATCACCGTAAAAACGCTTGTTGAGGAGTGCCCGGACCTTATCGATTCCTTTATTCCTGGCAGCAGCCTTTTAGAAAGAGTTAAAAATACCCTTCCAAATAATACGCGTTGGTTGCCCCGGCTCGAAGAACTGGTTCAAAAGAAGGGTGACTCGCTTACCCTATCGCGCCTGCACCAGACGAAAATTTTTGAGCAGTACACCAAGGTTATTCAGGCGATTGCGCGCAGTGCCCCCATCGTTTTGATTCTGGATGATTTGCAGTGGGCAGACCTGGGTTCGATCAGTCTGCTCTTTCACCTTGGCAGAAACCTGTCTGGTACCCAGATTATGGTTATAGGAGTATATCGCCAGGAAGAAATAAGTTTAGGAAGAGCGGGCAGCCGCCATCCGCTCGAACCGGTTATCAACCAGTTCAGGCGCGAGTTTGGCGATATCATTATTGACCTCGATCAGGCGGATGGTTATGAATTTGTCACTGCCCTGCTGGACAGTGAGCCGAATCTGTTGGGCCCATCCTTCCGGCAAAAACTGTTCCAACAGACTGGCGGGCATCCCCTTTTTACGCTTGAACTGTTGCGAGGAATGCAGGAAAGAGAAGATTTGCGGCAGAACCACCAGGGCTGTTGGGTTGAAGGCTCACATCTGGATTGGGACACGCTGCCAGCCAGAGTCGAGGCGGTTATTGCCGAAAGGATCGGACGGCTTCCTCCAAATATTCAGCGTATATTGCGAGTCGCCAGTGTTGAGGGAGAATTATTCACGGCTGAAGTGGTTGCCCAGATCTGTGTTCAAGGAGAACACGAGGTTTTGGAAATTCTGAGCCGCGAATTGGACCGCAGGCACCACCTGGTTCGTGCGCGCAGTATTAACCGTATCGGGGAAAAGTTGCTTTCAATATTTCGATTTCAACACATTCTTTTCCAGAAATTCCTTTACAACAACCTGGATGAGGTGGAGCGGGTTCACCTGCATGAGCAGGTTGCCAAGGCCCTTGAGGATAAGATCCTGGATAATGTTGATATCCCGGGTGAAGTTGATATCAATTTGCGCCTTGCCTGGCATTATCAGGAAGCCCGCATTGCGGAAAAAGCGGCTCACTATTTGCGGCAGGCCGCCGAGAAATCACTCCAATTTTCCGCTTACCAGGACGCGCTCAACCACCTTTTTAAAGCCCAGGAACTGCTGACAAGCATACCGGACACGTCGGAGCGTGCTCGTTTGGAGCTTGACCATCAATTGACCCTGGCGAAAGCCTGGACAGGACCGAGAGGATTCGGTGCTGAAGTATTTGCGCCTCTCATGCGCTCACGCGATCTCGCTTTTCGGCTTGGCGTGACCGATAAATTAAGCCGCGTACTGGGCGAGATATCTATTATCAATTATGTGCGGGGAGATATCAAGGCTGCCAGCAGCGATGCTGAGCAGGCGCTAAAACTTGCTGAGGAAGCAGATAGTCCGATGCTGGTGGCGCTCGGTCATTGGTGCGTTGGATTCACCCGGTTCTCCATAGGTCAGCACCCCTCGGCTCTGGATCATATCAGCCGCATGGTTGATTTTTACGCCTTGGGACAACAGCACAGGTCAATGGTTTCGTTTCATGGCTCTGATGCTGGCTTGAGCGCGCTTTCTTACCAGGCCTGCTGCCTTTGGTGCCTGGGTTATCCTGACCAGGCTGAAGAGCGCAGCCGGACAGCATTAAATCTTGTCAGCGCAATTGACCACCCCTTTACCCTGGCGGATGTATTATGCTATGCGGGTTGTTTATATAATCGCTTGCGCAATGATGCTTTGGCACTCGAAAAACATGCCGAGGCATTAATTCGCCTGGCTGAACAAAAAGAACTCGCTGGCTGGGCGCCTGCTGGTATTGTTTACCGCGGCGAAGCCGCGATAATGCTTGGCAGAATCAAGCAAGGCATTGAAGATATTCGAATAGGGGTAGAGCGAAATAAAAACCTTGGTTATAACTGGTATCTTCCAGACGCCCTTTGTGCCCTGGGGGAGGCACACCTGAAAGCGGGTAATCCAGATCTTGGTTTGTCCACCCTGAACGAAGCGCACGCTTTCATACAAAAGAATGGCTTTTATCTCTGGGAACCAGAACTGCACCGTATTAAGGCTGCTTTGATGCTCCTGCAAGGTAAAGTAAACCTTGCTGAGGAAAGCCTGTATACGGCTATCGCAATCGCCCAGAACCAGAGTGCCCGCTCGCTGGAACTGCGGGCAACGGTTGACCTTGCCCGGGTGCTGCAAAATAAGGGACAAGTCGATCAGGCTCGTAACAGTCTGTCAAAAATATTTGGATGGTTTACCGAGGGATTTGAAACCCGGGATTTAATCCAGGCAAAGAACCTGCTCGAGCAGCTCGCCTAAGCGTTCCTACCGGCTGTTCCCGTTTGATCCTTTTCTGGTTGCTGATCCTCACTGACAAGGAAAACCTGGTTAAAGTGTTCTAATTGATTTAATGTCCCCTACCGGAAGCCAATCATCCATGTTACCGAATGCGCTGCGGTCGAACCTGAACGGCTCTAAAAGTTCAACCTGTTCGACCTCGACCAGCACAAGATAGCGTTTTCCAGCGAAGCGCTTGCGCAGCGTATCGTTCAGCAGAAGGCGTTCCTGGTTGGCTTCCACCAATGAGATCGATTCCTCGGTGCTCATCTTTTCTGAATGGTAGGCGGACCTGACCCGTGCACGCGTCCGCACCAGCCCTTCGCCGTTATTACGCACAAAATACAGCCAGTCGCCGGCTGCAACCCGGCCGTGGGGCAGTTTGCGCCCGCTGGCGCCGCGAATGATCATCGTTTTTTGCCCGCTGAGCAGGTTTTCCAGTTCATTGGCTTTACTGTCCAGATATACAATGTGATCCATGACGCTCCTCCAGGCTGTTCTACAAAAGATTGGTTTTATGTCATTGAACGCACGGCCTGCAGCAAGGATTCAGGCGGGTCGCCTTTGCTGACGAAGGCATCCACACCCGCAGCAAAGGCTTGCAGGCGTGATTCTGGTCGGCCGCTCATAGCAATCACCTTTAACCCAGGCCAGCGCTGACGCGCCTGCAGCAGCCACTCGTCACACGAGGGTTCCGGTCCGATCTCCCAGTCAATCAGAAGCAGATCTGGCTCTATGTCGGCGTTTTTGATTCCGGGCAGATCCAGTTCGTCGGTTTCGAAGATGATTTCAGTGCAGGGTTCCTGTTCCAGCAGCAGCCGTATGGCTGAGCGTACCTGCGTATCATCATCAGCTAGGATAATTCGCATGACCTCACCTGAGGAACGATGGGTGGGGTAGACAGGGCCTGCAGCAGCCCGGCAACTTTCTGTGCCCAGGCACGGATGGCATCCCATTCGCGCCAGTCGCCTGGTTCCAACACTGTCTGCCCGGCGATGAGGCGCTGTCCATTGCCTGAGGTTCCGTTGGGAACGCGGCCAGCAAAAGCCTCCACTGAAAGCGGGCGAATTTCGGGCACCAGCAGGCGGGCCTGTTGGAAGGGCTGCTTAGCCAGGGCTTGATGTTCGGAGGTGTTCCAGCGCAGCAGGCCGCAGACCGAAAAGCAGGCAAACAGGCGCAGGCGCAGACTGGCGCGCTCAGCCGAAAGAAAAGCCAGCGCTTCCGGCAGCCAGCGCTGCGAGCGCACCGCGCTGCCCAATACGACTGCACGGTAGGGGCGCAGGTCGCGAACACGCTGAACCGGGGCGACGTCCACACAGCCGTAAGAAGCGCCCAATTCACGGGCGATTCCTTCGGCCACCTCGGCTGTGGATCCGTAGCGGCTGGCATAGGTTACCAGTACGGCAGCGTGCATACTTCGGCTCCTGAGATAGATTGAACCCCTTCGGGGTCAATCTCATTATCGCCAAACACGCATAAAACCTCGCCCGACAGGCGAGCAGTTTACGCCTGTCCAAAGGGATAGTTGTTGATTTGGCTTGCTGGCTTACGCTTTGGGAGGCTGATCGTCAGGACAGTCCTCAGTCCACCAGGTGTTGCTGCAGCGCCATGGCGACCGCTTCTGTGCGGCTGGCTACCCCCAGTTTGGAAAGGATATTGCTGACGTGAAATTTCACTGTCGATGAGCTCACCACCAGTTTGGCGGCGATTTCGCTGTTGCTTAGCCCCTTGACCATCAGCGAAAGCACATCCCGCTCGCGCTCGGTCAGATCAAAGCCTGGAGCAGGCGGGCGTGTGGCTGCGTGTATCAGGACCTGGGCCGCTTCCGGCGAGAGCGTCGAGCGGCCGGCGTAGGCAGCTCGGATGGCGCGTGCCAGTTCATCGGCGGATACATTCTTGAGCAGGTAGCTGATCGCCCCGGCCTGCAAAGCCCCCTGCACAAGCGTGTCCTCGCGGAAGCTCGTCAGGGCGATGATCTGCGTGTGGGGGTACTGCTCGCGGATCTTGCGGGTGGCGGTAGCCCCATCCATTTCCGGCATGACCAGGTCCATGATGATGACATCTGGGTTCAACTCTGGAACCATGCGCAGGGCATCCCTGCCGTTCTCAGCCTCACCTACCAGCTCAAGGTCGTCATAAACCATCAAAAAAGCCCCCAGCCCGCTGCGAACCACGGCATGATCATCCACCAGCAACACGCGAATCGGTTTTTCTTCACTCATTTCTTTTTCCCTCGCCTTCCACCACCCTCCATGATACCTTAATTTTTGTCCCTTCCCCTGGCGTACTTTGCACATAAAAGGCTGCGCCCACCGCTTCGGCTCGCTCAGCCATGATTTTTAGTCCAAAGTGCCCCGCTCCAATTTTATCCTGGTCGAAGCCGCTGCCGTCATCTTCAATTTGCAATTCCACCTCAGCGGGTAAGCAGCGCAATTGCAGGCGCACCTGCTTTGCGCCGGCATGCTTGGCGATGTTGTTGAGCGCCTCCTGGGCGATGCGGTACAGCGCAACCTGCACATCCGCCGGCAGGCGCACCTCTCCTTCCACGCTCAACCTGACTGGAACCCGCGCGCGCCCGGTGAAAGCTTCGCACAACTGGCGCAGAAGGTCTCCCAGATTGACTTCGGTCAGCGAGGAGGGGCGCAATTCCAGCAGCAGCGTGCGCATCTCGGCCAGCGCGCCGCGGGTGAGCTGGCGCAGTTCTTCCAGGCGTACAGCAGCCTCGTCCGGCTTGTTCTCCAGCAGTCGCGGAAGGACTTCAGCGATCAGGCTGGCTGAGAACAGTGTCTGGGTGACCGCATCGTGCAGGTCGCGCGCCAGGCGGTTGCGTTCAGCCGCCGCCGCTGCCAGGCCGGCCTGCTCGCGCAGGCGCGCGGTCTCGATTGCCAGCGCGGCCTGGTCAGCAAAACTGACTGCCAGATCGACCTCTTCTTTTTGGAACTGGCGGTGATGGTTGTAATACAGCGAGATAGCCCCATAAGGTGTATCGCCGACAGTCATGGGGACAGCCAGTAACGATTTGAATCGTCCTGAGGCTTCCTGCAGAACGCGCCGGCGCGCCTGGCCATCGTCATCCAGCGCTACTTCCTGCAGGAATGTAGCCGCGTCCTCGACCAGAACCGGTTTACCAGATTGCACGGCCCGCCCTGCGGCGCCTTTACCCACCGGCACATTCACTATGCGGATGTACTCTGCGCTCAGGCCGCGCGCTGAATGGATTTCCAAAACAGGCTTTTCAGGGTGCAGGCGGAAAATAGCCACAGCCTGGGCTGATAGCAGGATTTCGGCCAACCCGACGATGCTTTCCAGCACCACATCCAGCGGGCGCTGTGAATTGAGCACCGTCAGCATTTCGCGCAACCCTTCGGCCACCTGCCGGCGTTTCTCAGCCTCGATACGGCGCTCCTGTTCTTGCTGATACAGGCGCGCGTTTTCGATGGCCAGGGCAGCCTGGTCCGCCAGTGAGACTGCCAGCGAGCATTCTTCGTCATCGAATGAACACCGATCTCGGTAGTAATACGTCAATGTGCCGAATAACTGGTCTCGGATGAAAAGAGGTGCGACCAGGTAGCTCTGATAATGGCGCAGGATCAGGTTCGCCCAATGCACCTGCTCTGGCGGATGTTCTTGCGGGTTATGGATGTAGGCAGCGAAAGTTTTCTCAAGATCGGTTACCACGATAGCGCGGTGGTGCTGCAGCAGGTCGCCCCGCGGGGTCTGGTAGTAAGGCATCGCTCGGATTGCCTCGAATTCGTCCGGCAGGTTGAACTGCGCTTCCGTGGTTACCTGATTTCCCTCGTGGTGGATGCGCCGGATCATGGTTGCGTCGGCTTTTAATAACTTGGCAGCCTGCTGGACGATACCGTCGAGCACTTCACCCAGCGGGCGGCTGGAATTGATGATCTCCAGCATCTGGCGAAGCTGCTCGGCTGCTTCACGACGTCGTTCGGCTTCGTGCCTGCGCTGCTGTTCCGCCTGGTACAGGCGCGCATTTTCAATCGCCAGGGATGCCTGGTCGCCATAGGACATGGCTAAAGCGACATCTTCCGGGCTGAAATTGCGCGCGCCTTTGAACAACAACGTCAGGCTGCCGAAGATGCCTTCGCGGGTGAACAAGGGCACTTTGATCTGGCTGCCGAAATACTTGAGTGTGGCGCGGAATCCGGCCTTAACCAGGTCATCCAGTTGGGCAGCCTGTTTGGGGTCATCCATCGCTCTTTGCATCGACAGGGTAAGGTCGCCGTCAACAACCGGTTGCTGGTTGAACAACATCTGGTCGCTTTCACCCATGTACAGGGGAGTTTCCGCGATGACATCCAGGTCGGGGGGCAGGTTGGCGCTGGCGATGGTGCGCACGATTTTTTGTTCCTGATCCGCATGCCGTATCATCACCGCGCTGGCTTCCAGCAGCTGGCAGGCCTGCCTGCAAATATATTCCAGCACTTCCTGCAGGGGGATGTCTGAGTTCAGGGCGCGCAGCGTATCGCTCAGGCTGGCGGCGACCTGGCGCCTGCGTTCCAGCTCAACCGTGCGCTGTTCAACGCGTTCTTCCAACCCGCGCTGGTAAGCCTGAAGCGCCAGATGCGAGCGCCTGCGTTCCAGCGCGTTTACAAAAATCTCGCCGATGACGGTCAGCAAGTTGATACTGTGTTCATTCCAGGACTTGCAGCAGCCGACCGCATCAAACCCGAGGAAACCAATAACCCGCTTTTGAAAGCTCATCGGGACAGCAATAAATGAGCGCACACCCTGGCTGCTCAACAGCACCCTCTCCGCCTCCGCTTCCGGGGGCAGGTCATTCAGGTCAGGTACATGCACCACCTTGCCGCACAGCAGCCGTGTGTTAGACCAGGGCAGCATATCTACCGGCAGGTTCTGCAGGCGCTTGAGCTGTGCCTCCACGCCATCGGCGCACCATTCGTGGGTATTGCTCAGCGTGCTGTGATCGTCTGAAAACAGGAAAACATAACTACGCTCCACCTGCGCGAACTCTCCCAGTCTTTGCAGGGCCGCCTGAATACCCTCATCCACAGCATCAGGGGGAAGATTAATGAACTGGGTCGAGATCGCCGTGACCAGGGTTTCGAACTCGCTTTGCGCCCGCAGCGTCTCCTGCGCCTGGCGTAGCGAGGAGATATCGGTGTGCACACCCACCAGACGCTGTGGAACACCCTCTTCATTGCGCATCAGCACACCGCGCGACAGGATCCAGGCATAGCTGCCGTCCTTACGGCGCAGGCGGTGCTCCAGCTCATAAACTTCGCTTTCGCCCGACAGGAACTCCTTTATACGCTGCTCGCTGCGCTCCAGGTCATCCGGATGCAGCAGGCTGTGCCAGGCGTCGTATGTGTCTGGCAGTTCGTCTTCCTTGAAACCCAGGATCGATTTCCAGCGCGGCGAGTAGAACACCTCATTGCTGCGCAGGTCCCAATCCCAGACGCCGTCATTGGCGGTCTGCATAACCAGCTCCAGCCGCCGGTTGGATTGAATACGCCCGGTCACATCCGAAACGACATCCAGCACGCCAATCACCTGTCCATCCTCGATGACCGGCGCCAGAACCACATCCCAAATCCCTTCGTAACCTCCGCTGACCGTGCGGAAGGATTCATTGCGGATGGTTTCGCCCTTAAAGACGCGCTCGAAACTGGGTTTGATGTACGGCTCGCTGTCAGGCGCCAGCTCGAACAGGCTTCTCCCGATGACCACTTCGCTGGCAGAGGAGGGTGTATAGTGCTCGACAAAGCTGGCCCAAACCGGGTTAAACGCTTGCAGGCGGTATTCGCGGTCGAACAACGCTATACCGATCGGAAGCTTCTGGAACAGCTTGCCGAAAACCAACTCGCCAATGCGCAGCATGTCTGACTCGGCGCGGCTGTGCGCCGTAGGGGAGGTTGTCATACCTTACCATCTTACCAAAACGACAGCCGTACGGCAAGGATAGAAGCACAGCCAGGAGTGGAGCCATCCTCCACTCCTGGCTGAGGGTATTTAGTTTAGCATTATTCCCGTTTGACAGGTATCTGCACCTCGGTCACGTAGGAAGGATCATCCTGGCGCACCGGTCCGTTCCCGGTTTCCAGGTAGATCTCCCGTTCCGGTCCGCAGATCTGATAACCATTCTCTTCGATCCACCTGAACAGGGCTGCGTAAGCTTCGGTCAACTGATTGAATGGGCCATGATGGATGATTGAGGCGGCCTCGATGGCCGGCAGATCGTATACCCTGACATTTCCAGCGCTGACCGCCTGAGGTCCGACCGGTTCGCATACCTCAGCCTGGATGTCGCGCTCGCGAAACTCGGCATCGTAATAGATGGTGAAGCACGGGCCGGTGGGTTTGACATGCTGCCGTTCCAGTTCAGCTTCCAACTGTGACCACAGCAGGTGCTGTTCCGGGTAGGTAGGGATGATCCCGCTTACAGAGGCAACTCGCAGCGGCAGGATCTTCTTGAGGGTGATTTCGTATGCTGGCATTTTTCCTTCCTCTTCGATCAGCCGCAGGCGGGATTCCACCCGCGCCAGCCGTTCCTGTTCCTCACGCACCCGCTGGCTGATTTCTGCCTGCTTTCGGCGAAGCATACCGCGGATCTGGTCGGCGGGCAGGTCGCTGTCAAGCAGTGCGCGAATTTGGGTCAGCGACAGGCCGAGATCTTTTAGCGCAAGGATGCGGTTAAGCCGGGCGAGCTGGTGGATGGCATAGAAGCGGTACCCATTGAATGGGTCGACGTAGCTGGCTTTCAGCAGGCCGCGCTGGTCGTAGTAGCGCAGGGTCTTCACCGGCACGCGGCTGATCTTTGAAAAGTCTCCAATTTTGAACACAATGGTCTCCTGCAAGGCGCCTTACGATGAAAGCATACACCCTCCAGCAAGGGGAGAGTCAAGAGGGCAAATGCTGGTTGCCAGCAGTCGTGCAATAATGAGGGGCAATTGTGGAATGAGAATATTGTATGCCATTCGGTGATGCCCGCAAAGATCTTCAAGCCCCTCCGCTTTAGGTGGGCGCGCCTTGAGCCTGCCGAAGGGCTGCAAGGCTCAGTGGACAAAGCGCGGTCTGGGGCAAAGCGTTAGCGGATAAAGTACGATTACACGAATGCTGGTCTCAGTAAAATTGTGTGCCTTAACCAAGAACCCAGGGTAGATTTTTGGGTTATAAATAGGTGTTCAGCCGCCTGGAGCTGCGAGGCTGCAGAAAATCGATCCCGGCTGAACAGGAGACCCACCACATGGATGAAACCCGTTACACTTTTAAACAAGCCCTGGATGAAGTCAGCGCCAGCTCGGCTGGCGGCGCGCCGTTTTTAATTGCCTACGGTTTGACCTTTCTCATCACAGGTATTCTATCCCTGTTCCTTCCACGCCAAACAACCGCCCTGATCGCCATGTTTCAGGGTGGGGCTGCCCTGCCGCTGGCCTTCTGGCTGGAACGCCGCATGGGCACCCGGCGCATGGACGCCGCCAACCCGCTCAAAACGCTCTCAGCGCAGCTTGCCATGTCGCAAGGCCTGGTGATTCCAGCCCTGATTGTCGTATACACCCTCAACCCGGGCGCGATTCCTGTGGTTTTGGCGGGGGTGGGCGGGATGCACTTCCTGCCCTATGCCTGGCTGCACCGTACGCGGCTGTATGCGGTTCTGGGCGGGGTCATCGCTTTAGGCGCCTTTGCGCTGCAACTCTTCCTTGGCCCGCTGGCTTTCAATGTGATCCTGTTCTTTATCGCCCTGGTTTATGGGCTCGTGGCGGTACTGGTTTTCCGGCATGCCAGAAGGTTCATGGCTGCAGCCACCTCCAGTTAACTATCTTCTCCATTCCAAAGGATTTGATGAAGGTTTTTCTGTTGGAACTGACGGGCCAACAACGGTTCGCCTAATCCTGTCCATAAATCCAAGAAAATGAATCCCCCACAATCCTGCCAGCTCGATTAAAATGGAGGTGCTGGTTCACTTTACGCTTCCCCGGATACCTAATGAAACCCCAGAAACCGTTCCACCGCTTCCTGCTGGGCGCTGGCATAACCCTGCTTGTGCTCGTAATTGGCTTTATTTGGATCGGCGCGTTGATCCCTACCTGGGGCTCCACGCCCGCAGAGATCAACATGCCGCTGCCGGCTGATGACCTTGTGCCCGAGCCTGATCTGGTCTGGAACCACGCCATCACCATCAATGCCCCGGCTGAGGAGATCTATCCCTGGCTGGTGCAGATCGGCGATTCGCGCGCGGCTTTTTACTCGATCCAGTTTATCGAAAATGCCTTTTGCGCCACCAGCGGTGAGTGCCGTTATGTCAATGCCGACCGCATTCATCCTGAGTGGCAGAATCCACCCAAGGGTGAGCAGGGTATCATAATTAATTTCCTGGTTATTCAGGATTATCTTCCGCATGAGTATGTCCTGGCGGTTGCCAGCGATGAGCTGCCGCTGGAATGGACCTGGTTGTGGTACCTGCGGCCCCAGGACGGGCAAACTACCCGTCTGATTGTGCGCCACCGCATCGCTTTCCCGCCGGAGGCACCCCAGGGCATCATCGATGCGGTTTTCGCCAGCGGCTATGTTATGGAGCGCGGTATGCTGCTGGGCATCCAGGCGCGCGCGGAAGGCCGCATCCCATCGCCGCTTGAGGAGCCGCTGGGGGCTGCCATCTGGCTGCTGGTTTTCGCCATGGGCATCGCCTGCGCGGTGCGCTTTGTGCGCGTCCCGGAAGGTTACCATGCCCTGGGAGTCGGCCTGGAAGCGCTTGTGGTGCTGTTCGTGCTCACCTACAATCAACCGCCCTTTTTCTGGCGAGTGATCCTGCTGTTGATGGTGGCTGCTGGAATGCTGGTGGCTTTCGACCGGCGCCTGCCTGCGAGAATCTTCAACCGCATGCGCGGCCATTCGGGCGCGGCTTCATCAACCTGATTTCTCCGCTTGATGGCTGCGGAAGGATAAGCGAATCTGTTGGGCGGCGCAGGGTCTTACGCCGCGCTGTCCTTACCCGGCCTGTCAGCGTGCTCACTATTTTCTAAAGCGCTTGTGGGGGTAAAAGCGCAGGTTTGATGTCGAACCAGACTGCCGCCATCGTTGCATGAGGGTGTTTTTTTTTGGTTATGGCTAATGGGCGCAGGCTGCCATGGCATCATCTGGAAAAAGCTGCGCCATGCAAGTCCTCAGGGTTGTCGAAAAGGTTTTTCTCGGCCTGCTGGCAATCCTTCTGATCTGGATTCTCAGCGCCATGGTGATTTATTCACCCAGTATGACGCCCGGCTGCTTCGCAAACCTGTCGGGAAAAGCCTATTACAACCTGATGTGGTGGGGTTTTGTGCGCATGGACGGCGGCTATGATTTTGCTGCAAGGAGAAGACAACCGCTGAAAATAATGAAAAGCGGAGGAATAAGAGATTGACCCCCTCCCAGCCTCCCCCATTTTGAAACCCAAAATGGGGGAGGGGTAAGTCCGCGAAAGGGTGCCGTCGAGGACGCCATTTTGAAACCAAATTGTGGCATGAGATAATCCGCGAATGGGTGCCGCAGAGAGCACCATTTTATAAAACCAAACTGCGGAGGAAAATCGTTTGCGTGGTTGACTGCAGCCAAATACCGCCTTCTCCTCCCCTAAAATCCGCCTTCAGGATTTTGGGGGAGGCTGGTAGGGGGTGTTTTCACTGTCCAGGTCTTTCTCTGCTGCTTCTAAAATGATTTTCAAAACGGTATCCAGGTCTCTTGTGACCGCATCGTTCCAGAAACGCACAACCCGGTACCCGCGCGATTCCAAATATTGGGTTCGCTGCTCATCATACCTTTGCTGGGCAAGATGCTGACTTCCATCCAGTTCAATGACCAGGCGCAGCCTCGGCGCACAAAAATCCACGATATACGGTCCAATCGCATGCTGGCGGCGAAAATGAATTCCATTCAGGCGGTGCGCGCGCAGATATTGCCACAGTCTGTGCTCGGCCTCAGTCAGGTTGTCGCGTAAGGTTTGGGCGTGCTTGAAGGTCTTTGAAGTCGTTCGGCGGTGCATATTTACTTCATCCCCAGTTCGGCATAATAATAGTAGCACATGAGTGATTTATAAATGTGGTTTTCTGCATATCAGCGTTGACCCCCTCCCAGCCTCCCCCATTTTGAAAACCAAAATGGGGGAGGAGTGCGTCATTGGCAGCGGGCGCTCGAAACCGCCATTTTAAAAACCCAACATGGGGGAAGAGTTTGTCAGTGGAATCAGGCGTTCGAAACCGCCAATTTAAAACCCGAAATGGACGAGGAGTGCGGCAATGGAAGCGGGCGCTCGAAACCGCCATTTTAAAAACCCAACATGGGGGAGGAGTGCGTTATAGGAAGCAGTCGCTCGAAACCGCCATTTTAAAAACCCAACATGGGGGAGGAGTTTGTCAGTGGAATCAGGCGTTCGAAACCGCCAATTTAATACCCGAAATGGACGAGGAGTGCGGCAATGGAAGCGGGCGCTCGAAACCGCCAATTTAATACCCGAAATGGGGGAGGAGTGGGTTATAGGAAGCAGTCGCTCGAAACCGCCATTTTAAAACCCAAAATGGGGGAGGAGTTCGTCAGTGGAAGCAGGCGCTCGAAACCGCCAAAAAAACCCAACATGGGGGAGGAGTTCGTCAGTGGGAGCAGGGGCTCGAAGACGCCATTTTAAAAACCCAAAATGGGGGAGGAGTGTGTTATAGGAAGCAGGCGCTCGAAATTGCCAATGTAAAAACCCAAAATTGGAAAGAAGTTTTTCTGTGTGGGCGGCTGCCGCCACAAAGGGCTGTCTCCTCCCCTAAAATCCGCCTTCAGGATTTTGGGGGAGGTTGGGAGGGGGTGCTTTCACTTCCCAGGTTTGTAGCTGAAATGGTAAGAATTTTTAATTTATTAATTGGACAAAAAATGGTACACTAATATTGGCGGCTTAGCTCGCCAAGGGTTATTGGTTTGGTCTACCGAAAGGGGTGTGCCGTGTCCTGGATCATTAATAACAAAGTGCTGTGGCGAATTGGGATTTTATTGTTGTGGCTGGTCGCGTTCAGCGGGCCGTGGGGTTTTGACACGATTTACGTACCCGGGGAATACACCTGCAGCGATCCCTGGATACGTTATACCGAGCAGTTTTGCGCGGCAACAATTTCCGGCAGCGAAGGGTTAGCTATACTCGGCAGAGACTTTTTCACAATGATCCGCTCCTGGAGCCAGGGCGAGACGATGATCACCAGTCTTTCCTACCTGGTATTGTTCATCGTTATCGTATTCTTCCTGCTGGCGCCGGTCTACAACTCGCTGCTTTCGCTGTTTGCCGGCGACCGCCGGCGTCCGACCGCGCTTAATGCACTGGTCTGGCTGCCAACCCTCATTTTTTGTTTATTAACCGGGTTCCTTTCCATTTTGTTTCCATCCCCTCTGTTATGGGGCTTGTGGGTGATGGCTGCGGTGGCGGGCGCAGCGGTTTTCATGGAATGGCGGTCCCTCGCAGTGATTCCGAAGCCGCAGCCGGCGGGTTAATTTGACTGACTCCCGGTTGCGCTTGTACCTGTTGCATTTTGTGTTAACTCCAATTATCCATGGTTCTGGAGCTTGATGATGGAAAAACCAACCGTCACCATCCGCCGCGCCAGCCTTGAGGATAACCAGCTGCTGGCAGCGTTAGGCGCGAAGACCTTCCACGACGCTTTCATTCAGGATAACCAGCCGGAAAACATTGCCGCATATATTCACTCCGCCTTCAGCCCGCAGAAGATGGCGGCCGATCTGGCAGATCCAGCCTCGGTTTTCTTCATCGCCGAGGTGAACGGCTCGCCCGCCGGTTACGCGCACCTGAACGCGGGTCAGCCTGCCGAAGGAATCAGCGGCGCGCGCCCGCTGGAGCTGGTGCGCATTTACGCCCTGCAGGAGTGGATCGGGCACGGGATTGGAGCAGCCTTAATGCAGGCGATCCTGGAAGAAGCCCGCCGCCGCGGCCACGATGCCCTCTGGCTGGGGGTGTGGGAGCGTAACCCGCGCGCGATTGCTTTTTACCAGCGCTGGGGATTCGAAGCGGTTGGCAGTCATGGTTTCAGGCTGGGAGATGAAGACCAGACGGACCTGCTGATGCAGCGGACGGTTTAACTGACCGCCGGTAGGCTGCCGGGTGGGCGCTATCCGGCTCAGGCGATGCGGCCCCTCAGTTCGTCTGGCTCAAAAGGTCCGGGCTCGGCCAGCAGGGCGCGCGCAGCCGCCACCTTTTCCCAGATATTCCACAGCAGCACGCCCCTGACGCGTTTATCTTCGAGGTAGTAGACCGTGCCCTGCTGGAAGGGTTCTTTCCAGTCAGCGACTGTTTCGAGGCTGCTGCTGATCTCGCCAACCGCCTCGTAGCCCAGGTCGAACAGGTCGGAGTAGAACATGGGTGCGTGGCGGTAAGGCTCAGCCGCTCCGGCCATGTTGCGTCCAGCCAGCCGACCCATGCTGAGGGCGGCATCCTCGTGCTCCACGCGCATGCGTTTGCCAAGCGCTGCATGGTAAAAATTGGCCAGGTCTCCGGCGGCGTAAATCTCCGCTTCGGAGGTCTGCAAGAATTCGTTGACCAGCACGCCGTTTTCGACCTGTAAGCCAGCGGTTTGCGCGAGGACCTGGTTCGGGCGTATGCCGATGCCCGCCACCACGCCGTCCACTTCAAAAACCTGGCCATTCCTGGTGCGCACGCTGATATGGCGTGATTTTCGCTCCACGCTCTCGACAGAATCCGCCGGGTAGACCTGCACGCCTTTTTGGCGGTAATAATCGCTCAGGAAGTGCGCCAGGTCAGGGGGAAAGAGGTGCGCGCCAACCGCATCTTCCAGAAACACCATGCTGACCTGTTTGCCGATCTGCGTCAGGGCTGCCGCGATTTCTGTGCCGATGAACCCGCCCCCGATCACCACAAAACGTTCACCGCTTTCCGTCAGGCTGCGCAGGCGGCGGTAATCGGCCAGGCTGCGGAAATATACGATCGTATCGCCGTTAAAGGGCAGGCGGATAGGAGTCCCACCCGTGGCGAGCAGCAGGCGCTCGTAGGTGTATTTGTCCCCATTCTGGTCGGTGACGGTTTTATTATTAATGTCCAGGTGGGTTGCCTTGCGCTCCAGAAGCAGGTCGATGTCCAGGTCCTGCGTGTTGCGCCAGATGCGCTCTAGCGGGCGGCCTTTCCAAAGGGCTTTCGAAAGATTGGGACGCGTGTAGGGCGGGTCCGGCTCTTTGCTCAACATGCCGATCGCGCCGGCCTTGTCCAGCTCGCGGATGCCGCGCGCGGCAGCATCGCCGGCCATGCCTCCCCCGATGATCAGGTACTGGTAGTATTTCATGGAAAGCTCCCTTTCTCTTGTATTCAAAGGATCCAGCCTGCTCGCCAGGGCGGCAGGCAGCCTGTATATGCCCTGGTTGAGATTAAATGTAATCCATCAAGGTCAGGCAGGCAATAGATCGTACAGACCTTTTTAACCAGTATAGCACGGCATGTGGGTCTGGTTAATGCCAGGGCATCCGGCGCGCGCACCGACCAGTGGTGACCAGGCCGCACTATTGGGCCAAACGATTCGTCTGTGCTGCCTTCTACTGGGGCACAAATGGTAGAATTACCCAAGCTTGCAGAAGAAAGGGACACGGACGCATGCCGGCCTTTGACATGATCGCCTTTGATGGCGACGACACCCTCTGGCATAACGAGCGCCTTTACGCCCGCGCGCAGGAGCGCTTCGCGGCGCTTCTCTCCGCCTACCACCCGGCTGATTGGGTGCACGAACGCCTCTACCAGACCGAGACGCGCAACATGCAGCACTACGGCTACGGCATCAAAGCGTTTGCCCTCTCGATGATCGAGACCGCCCTGGAGTTGACCGAGGGGCGCGTATCCGGGCAGGATATCCAGGCGCTGGTTGAGCTGGCAAAGGAAATGATCTCCGCCAAAGTGGAATTGCTGCCGCATGTTGCCGAAGCCATCCCCGCGCTGGCGGCCTCTCACCGGCTGATGCTGATCACCAAGGGCGACCTGCTCGACCAGGAGCGCAAGGTCGACCGTTCCGGTCTGGGGCGCTATTTCGAGGCGGTCGAGATCGTCAGCCATAAAGACCTCGCCAGCTACCGGCGCGTGCTGAAAAAATATGCGCTCTCACCCGAGCGCTTCGTCATGGTCGGAAACTCGCTGCGCTCGGATATTCTGCCCGTGCTGGAGCTGGGCGCCAGCGCCGTCTATATTCCCTATGAAATCACCTGGCAGCACGAGGTGGTCGACCCGCCGCCTGACGGACACCCCGGCTATCATGAACTTGAGCACCTGGGACAGCTGCCTGGACTGATTGCCAGCCTCAGCGCCTGACCGGCAGGCGCAGGACGGTTTTCAATTTGGCCGGGTCAGCCTTGCGCGGGTCACCCATGTAGATCTCATGGTGCAGCCCGTGCCTGATCAGGCCCTCGGCCGCGATGAAAGCTTCCATCCTGGCGAAGGTGGCGGGTTCATCCGCGTACGGGCCGATATGCAGCATCTGCACGCACAGGCCTTCCTCGAACGGCTCCAGCCGCAGGCGCGCGAAGGACGGCTGGTCGCCGCGCTTTTTGCGTAGGGTTTGCAAGGCTTCGGCGAACAGGTCAGGCGTGATCACCTCAGGCTGCAGAATCTGCAGGGTGTAGAACCAGTTGTCCTTGATGTTGATGTCGAACCTGCCGTCCTCCACCCACCACAGCCCCTCCAGGGCCATGACCGGGTAGTCGATTGGGTCGTTCGGGCGCTGCTTGAGCATGAATTTGTGCGTGTAGGCCGCGCCGTACAGCGCGCCCATGTTTTCCTCAAAGAGCGGCGAGCTGCCGGGCTGCTGCCCGGGCTCGATGGCGCCGTCGATGCGCAAGAAATTGAGCCGCGGCACTTCGACCAGCACGGGTTCTTTGGCGGTCGGATTGTAAAGGTGTTTATACTGTTTTTTTAGGTCAAGAATTTGCATGTGGGTTCCTCTTTGCAGGCTGAAGATGCTTTTCCTCTACAGGCAGGTTTTGCCCTGCACGTATTGTTTCAGTTCACTGAGATGGTTGGCGCAGCGGGTAGCACCCCGGCCTGACGCTCAATAGTAATGATATATACACATTTGCCGAGATACAAGCCGCTCTTCATGCTGGTTGAGCTCCTCAAGGTTAATCCTAGAGGCCTTATTAAATGCTTATTACCCAATCAACTCGTGTAGGGGCGGGTCTCAGACCCGCCCCTACAGATTATCCCTCATGCAGGTCTTAATGGCCCGAGCAGGTCCCTCAAAACATGGTTCTGGTTATTCTTCACACCAGCCAAGCTTGAATCCACCTGTTGACTTTCACCAGCGCCGCTCTATAATGGATTCATCTCATAATTTATGCCCCTTGCGCGGTGCAGGATTTCCACTGGCGCTGCGAGACACATCGAAAAAGGACACACACGACCGTTGGGAACCTTCCCGCGGTATTTGTGTCTGCACCGAGCGATCGGACTTCAATGGAAAGGAGAACTGGTGATGAAAACCTTCCGTATCCTTTTGATTGTGGTCTTGCTTCTCTGTCTCCAGCCAGCAGGAAGTGTCCTGGCAGCCACCGACAGCTTCCATGATTCTGGATCTTTTGATATTGACGAAGACATCTGGAATGAATGCACGGGCGAATATGTTCACCTGACCGGCTCCATGATGTGGATCAATCACGGGCTTGTGACCAAATCCGGTGTGGTCCAATGGGGCTTTCAGAACATCTACCAGAACCTGAGCGGGGTCGGCCTGACCAGCGGGATCAAATACCAGGGCAGCGGCGGAGAGCATGGCTACGGCAGCGCGGTTGAAGATCCCGAACATCCCTATCATTACGCAGCTGGCGGGACCTCCACCATCCGCCTGGTCGCCCAGGGCAGAGCGCCAAACATGCTTATCCAATCGCGCATCCGCGTGACCGTTTCACCCGACGGCAGCTGGCATGGCTATATCGAGAGCTACGAGAGCGTCTGCAAGTAAAACACTGTCAGCCCTGACCTTTCAGCGCCAGAAAAATTAGACATCCGCTAGAACCGGCTAGCAGCAGGTTCCTGTACTTCTTGCGCCTGCAGCCTGCCCTTCCTTCGGGAGCCAGCATTTCCTTTGCGGCCTCCCTGCCCGAGGGGGTCTGACGTCTTGATTCCCTTACTTCATCTAAACCAAACCCCCATTCGTTGGCTATAATACTCATATGGAATACTTCCGCTTTTCAAGCCGAGGCGAATGCTTGAGGTGAATGATGAATTTACCCAGCCTGGATGCGCACACGCATCGAATGGCCGCTCATATCACCCAGACGGACGCCCGAGGAGGCAAGATATGCCCGCGCTTAAAAATCACATCCGATTGACGGCGCTCTTAGGTCTGCTGACCCTGCTGGGGATGGGTTTCAGCCATCTGGCTTTAACCGATATTTATCACGGTGAACCCAACCCACTGACTGAGTGGTCTGTGGTGCAGGTGTCTTTCCTGGTGTTCTTCCTGCTGGCTGTCAGCAGCCTGGCGCTGGCCTGGCGTTTGCGCAAGCAGGCCTGACGCAGCGGACCTTAGCGTGTAAATACGAAAATAAAATGCCCGCCTTCTCCATCCCCCGATGAGAAGGCGGGCCTAACCAGTAAAAATGGAGAGTCTACTTGACGAGCGGGAGTTCCGCCGCCACCCAGGCATTGGTGCCACCGGCAAGGTTGGTCACACTGGTATATCCATTCATCTTCAGCGCCATCAAAGCGATCGCGCCGCGGTGACCAGATTTACACACTACAACGATGGCAGCATCCTTGGCAGGCAGCTGATCCAGGTTGTTCCACAGGTCGTTCACTGGGATGTTAACCGAACCATCGATGTAGCCGTCGTTGATATATTCATCCGCTGTGCGCACATCCAAAACGAAGGGGGCGTCATCTTCACCCAGGGCGATGTTCAGATCCGCGGCTTTGGTTGCCAGGAAACCCTCGGGTAAGTCAGCCAGGAAAGCCCGCAGCGCATCGAGGCGCAGTGGATCGACACTAGGGGCGCTGCCGGCAGCAGGTGCTTCGGGCATGCCCTCGGTTTTGACCGGTAGTTCTGCCTTCTTCCAGGCACCCAGGCCGCCGCCCAGGTTCACCACATCACTGTAGCCCAATAGCCGCAAGGCAGCCATGGCAAATCCGCCGCGGTGTCCGGAAGCACAGTAGATCACAATCTTCTCGTCCTGCGCAGGAAGTTTGTCCAGGTTATCGAGCAGTTCACGGACTGGGATATGCACTGCCCCGGCGATATAGCCGTCCTTTTCTATTTCACCAACTTCGCGAACATCCAGCAGGAATGGGGCAGCATCAGCCATGGCAGCGTTCAGGTTTGCCGCGGTAATCGTGTAGAAGTCAGCGGGCAAGCCAGCCAGGAATTCGCCCCAAACCGCACTCCAATCGACCACGCCTTCAACCGGAAAGCCGGCTGCTTTCCAGGCGTTGAAACCGCCGCCCAGGTTGAGGATATTCTCATAACCCAACAGGCGCAGCCCCATCTGAGCCACGGCAGCCCGGTGACCAGAAACACAGTAGATTACTATGGCGGTATCCTTAGCAGGCAGCTGGTCCAGGCTTGAGAACAGCTCTTCGAGCGGGATGTTGACGGCATCCGCCAGGTGGCCATTCTTCTTGAACTCATCCGCGCGGCGCACGTCCAGTAGGAAGAACTCCTTGCCGTCGATCAAATCAGCATTCAACGCATCGGCTTTGGTGGCATAGAAACCCTCGGGCAGGTTTTGGAAGAAATCCTGGAAGGCTTCAAAGAGTGCCTGATCCTTGATTTCGGGCTCAGTGCCAGCAATAGCAGCCGGGATCGGGCCGGTTTCTACCGGAAGTTCGGCTTTCTTCCAGGCGCCCAAACCACCCGCCAGATTACGCACGTTGCTGTATCCCAGTAGTTTCAGGGCAGCCAAGGCGTAGCCGCCGCGGTGACCGGAGGCGCAGTAGATCACAATCGGTTTATCCATGGCCGGAAGCGCGCCCAGGTTGTCCATCAGTTCGCGAACCGGGATGTGCACCGCGCCATCGATGTAACCATCTTTTTCGATCTCACCGGCTTCGCGGATATCGACCAGGAAGGGCGGGTTTTCTACCAGCTCTTCATTCAATTTTGCCGCTGTAACAGTCCCATAGCCTTTATCCGCCGGAATGTCCGCGATCAACGCATCCCATTCAGCCTGAAAATCCAGAACGGCAACGGGTTCAAGCACAGCAACGGGGGCTGTGGGTTCGACCACAGGCACATTGGTCGGTTGGACCACTGGCGCGGTAGGTGTGGCGGCTGGTGCGCAGGCGCTTAGCACAAGGCTAAACAGCACCAGCAGGATTAACGGTAGAGCAAATTTTCGGTTCATTTTGTTCCTCTTTAAAGAATAATTCTTGATGTAGATGAATGGTTGGATTACTGTCCGGGAATCGCTTCAGGCACTTGATCGACGATTACTGAGCGGTTGGCCGTTAATTCTTCATCTTTGACCTTATCGGCGGTCAGGAAGATATCCAGGTTGCCGTGACAATTGTTACAAGCCTGGTTCTGCGGGGTCTTACGCTGGATGTTGTGCGGGGTGGCGTACATCCAGGTCGGAAGCAGGTCGAAGTTGACCAGCAGATCCTGGCCATAATACTCGTAGCTGGTTGGCGAAATCGGCACGTGCCGCACCGGCACATAGTCATAGGGCCGGTATTCATTCTTCAATGGGTTTTTCCCAATGAAAAATGTCAGGTAGGTTCCCTCGGTCCTGAAGAACGGATTCCCGGTCGTTTCGCTAATGGCGACATGGCAGCCATCGCAGCTGGTGTACTGCACTGAGTGGCATACCTGGCAGGAGAGTTTATCGCCGTGCAGGGCGTGTTGTGCGATGGAATCAGCGGGGCTGCCTACCTCGCTGTGACACTGGCTGCAGGCCGGTGACTGCTCGCCCCAATAGCGGTTGCCGCGTGCGTTTTGCGGCGTGCTGTGCAGGGAATCACCGCTGTGACAAGAGACACAGTTCATGCGCGCGACTCTAAAATGCACATCACCGGGGATATCCTCATGTTTTCCCAGGTACTCATTGCCAACCCGGCTGCCGTGACAGGCCGTGCAGGTGCGTGTCATTGGCGGCGTTTTGACGAAATTATGACCGTCGAGGAACCCGCCGCCTACTTCCTTTGGCTGGCTGATGTGGCAGTCAGAACAAGTCGAGTGACACTTGGCGCAGTGGTTATTGTAGGCCTCCTGCAGGGCGGGGTGGTTTTCGGGAATGCTGCGCGATTGCATCGCCACCTGGTATCCGGAAAGCGTGGCGTGTACACTGTCCGCAAATACGTTGGTTACATCGCTGTGACACAGGTCGCAGCGTCCTTTGCCTTCTGCGATCGGGTCTGCCAGCAGGCCGGTATGCGCGGTTTCTTTGTCAGGAGACTGCTGCCCGCCGTGGCACTGGATACATGTAAATTGTCCGTGCGTGCTCTCCAAAAAGCCCAGGCTTACCAGGACTTTCTCCCATGGCTCCAACGGAGCCACAGAGCCCCCTCAACCAGTTCCTTCAGATTCTTCGACGATTTCTTCCTCTGGCCTGGCATTCAGGATCAGCTGGTCTTTATCCGTGTGGCACTGCAGGCAGTAATCCACGCTTTCGGTTGGCGTTGCCTGCGGCGTAGGGCTCAGGACTGTGGTCGGCTGCTGCACCACTTCGGCAACAGGCGTTGAAGTCTGTGTGCAGGCTGACAGCATTACAGCCAGCCCGGCTAATCCCAGCCAGGTGCGGATGCTTGGCATTCGTTTGTCCTCCTTCTATGAGATTGCGGGCGGAGTTCCGCGCACATCCATTCTAATAGGCGCTTGCCAGTCCAATTAGTGCAATTTGTCACAAAATACTATTCGATTAATTTATCGGTTACAATAAGAAATCTTTATACTTGTTCCCCATTTGCAAATATATAACCATGTTCGATCCTAACCAGTTGAAAATTTTCCTGATGGCTGTCGAATGCATGAATTTCTCTACGGCTGCCAGAAAGCTTCACCTTTCTCAACCCAGCGTGACCCAAAATATCCGCTCATTGGAGAATCAGGTGGGCGAAAAGCTTTTTCTCCGTTCGGGCCGGCATTTGCAATTAAGCGAAGCCGGGGTCACCCTGTTACCGCTGGCGCGCCAGTTGGTCTCGATGAACACCCGCGCCATGGAGGTCCTGGAAAGCAGCCGAGGTCAGATCGCGGGCAAATTAATGATTGCCTGCAGCACAACCCCTGGGAAATACATCCTGCCGGTCATTTTGGCGGATTTCATGCGCCTGCACCCCCTGGTCGAGGTCAGCTGTCAGGTCATGAATCGACAATACGCTCTTGAGATGCTCGAACAGGAAAAGGTACATTTCGCGTTTTCCAGCAGTATTGACGAACTGGGTCCGAATTTCGAATTCCGGAAATTTTTCAGCGACCCCATCCGCCTGGTGGTGCCGCTGGACCACCCCTGGGCAGAACGCGGCGAGATCAGGCTGGAAGACCTCCTTGATGAGCGTTTTGTCCTGCGCGAGGAAACGGCTGGCACCTATAAAGTGGTCAAAACAGCCCTGGCGCAGCAGGGCTACAATATTTACGATCTCAAAGTGGTGCTCACCCTGGGTAATTCCGAGGCCATCCTGATCGCCATTCAGCAGGGAGTGGGGGTTGGCTTCGTCACCCAGACCGTGCTCAGCCAATTGTGTGATGTCAGGGTTGTGCCGGTGCAGATTGCTGGTGTGGAGTTTAAGCAGGATATATATATGTGCCGCCACCGCATGTCTGCCAAAAGCGGCGTGCAGGCAGCATTTTGGGACTACATATCAAATATCAGCCCGGATGTTTTGGCTCGGGTTGGCTATTATATCAGCCAGGTCCGGCAGCAGGAATCATAATACTCCGTTCTTTTACCCGCTCTTCATCCAGTCCTGCTGCAGCAGGGCGAAGACCATATCATCTTGAAACCTGCCCTTGAGGAAGTCGTGGTCACGCAGCACGCCTTCCAGTTTAAAGCCCAGCCCGTAAAGCAGGTTTTGCGAGCGTTTGTCGGCCGGATCGACCAAGGCTTCGACGCGGTGCAGTTTGAGGGTGTTAAAGCCAAAGGCCAGCACGGCCTGCAGCGCTTCGCGCATGTATCCCTGCCCCCAACTGTGCGGGCCCAGGTCGTAGCTGATCTCGGCGCGCTGGCGCTTGTGATCCCAGTCATGGTAACCGCAGGTGCCAATAAACACGCAGTCCTCAAGCGTGAAAACCCCCCAGCGCAGGCCTTTCCCGCTGGTGTACAGGGCATCCATATTGGTGATGATTTCTTCTGCCTGCTCTAATCGTTCGAGCACAGGGATTTCGATGAAGCGGGTGACCTCCTCATTGGAATACAGCTCGAGCAGGTACGGTGCGTCCTCGGCTCTCAAGCGGCGCAGGTGCAGGCGTTCGGTCTCCAGGACCGGGAAGGGCAGGGGTTGATTTTCCATGCTTTCGATTTTACATCGCTGTCCGTAATTTGACCAGCGCCGGAGAGAGGCGCACAATGGCAAAGACCACCAGCATCAACCCGATCGCCGCTGCCGCGAAGACCATGCTGGACTGCGGCGAGACTTGTTCGAGCAGCAGCCCGTGCATCCAGGGCAGCAGCATGCCGCCCACGCTGCCCATGGCTGCCACCACGCTGACCGCCTTGCCCGGGTCATTGGGATAAGCCTCGGTGGTCAGCGAAATGACCGTCGGGAAGATCGAGCCGAAGCAGAATCCCGTCAGCAGAACGCCTAAGACCGAGAGGGATTGATTCCCGGTGGCTGCCGCCGTCAGGATTCCGCCCAGCAGAGAACCGGCCAGGCTGAGCGCCAGCACACGGCTGGCGCTCAAGCGCAGGCCGAGGAACACGCTCACCAGCCTGCCCACCGTCAGCGCCAGCCAGAACCCAGATGCCACCAGCGTGGCCTGTTCGTAGAGGATGCTGGTCGTGCGGTCCATGTAAGCGGTCACCCAGCCGCCGATGCCGTTTTCGGCCCCCACGTAAAGCAGCAGCAGCAGCCCCAGCAGCCAGATCAATGGTGAGCGGTAGATCGGCACGCGCTGTCTCTGGTCAGGATGTTCCTGCGGCAACGGCAGTGTTTTACGAATGCGCAGCACAAAGACGGACTGCAGGACCAGCAGCCCGGCTACGAGCCAGATTACCGCCAGACCGCTGCCCGTGCGCGCCAGGAAGAACCCCACCGCTGCCGGCCCGGCAAAAGCGCCGATGCCAAAAAACAAGTTGAGCAGGTTGAGGGCCGAGACGCTGCGCTGCGGGTACACCCGCGCGATGAGCACGTTGGTGCTCAGGTCCACCGCGCCGTGTCCCAGGCCGGCGCAGAAGAACAAAGCCAGGGTCAAAGCCAGCGAACGGCTGAGGATGAAGCCCAGGCTGCCGCCCGCCAGCAGCAGCGCGGCCCCAAACAGGACCGGCATCTGGCCGATGCGGTCGCTCAACGGGCCGGATACCAGTTGCGCCAGGATGGCCCCCAGGAACAGGGCGGTGAAGGCGGCCCCCATAGCCGCCAGGCTGGTCTGATTGTTGCCGGCCAGCTCGGGCAGGATCGGGCCGATCACGGCGGTGGTGATGCCGAGCGAGAGAAAGATTAAACACGAAAGGATCAGGACGTTGCGTTGGGTAGCGTTGGACATGATGCGGCGGGGATCCTTGAATGGAGATTGCAACCTGACAATCTTACCGCAGTTTTCGGTTAATTGCCTGACATTTATCAACGACCTGGCAGGTTGCCTCCCCTTCTATATCGGGACCTTGGTGAGCACCTGCCAGGCCACCGCCCCCAGCAGTTCCATGGCAACTTCCTTGGATACGCCGCCGACCAGAGAGGGTTACCCGCACCGCTAAAAGCAAAAAGCCCACCGCGGTGGGCTTTTTGCTTATTGGTTGGAAAGTTACTGGCTTTTCTTCTTGAGCACCAGCACCAGACCGGTGAGAATCAAGCCGGCGGGGATGATGTAGTTGAAGGCTTCCAGGATGCGCAGGCCGCTGGCGCCGAACAGGATGGCTGTACCGATCAGCCCGATGATGCCAGCCGGGATGAGCGCCCACAGGTGCCGGTCCTTTGTGAAGAGGGTCGAGAAGAAGGTGATGCTGGCGAAGCCCAGCGCGAAGGCCAGCAGGAACAGGCCGCCGGTGTTCAGGTCGCCGGATTCGATGCCCTTGCCCAGCGAGCTTTCCATCACCAGCACGCCCAGGCCGATGCCGTTCAGGACGCCTGCAGGGATCAGCCAGCCCGACTCGCGGTTGGCGATGCCCAGCGCCAGCATGATCACGCCGGGCAGCATCACCGGCAGCAAGCCGAGGTCAAAGAAGCGCGCGGCCAGCAGGCTGGCACCGAATACGATCAGCAGGGCGCCGCCCAGGATGTGGCGGGTGCGGCTGTCCAGGCTTTTTCCAACATTGGGGGTGGTTTGTACGGTCATTTCAAAATCTCCTTTGGGTTTTGCGCACCGCAAGGTGCTGTCTGTTTGGTTTTGACAATCAAGATGATACTCTCCAGGCAGGCGCGGCGACAGTGCCGCGCGATAGAAACGCGCGGCTGCGAGATAGAGATTTCTCTATGACTTTCGGGGGGTGTAAGTTGTTGTTCCGTGCTTTGCGGGCCGGCATGCCACAGCCCTGCCCGCCGTTCATTAATTGGCGCTTACGGCAGGATCCAAAGCTGCGCTTCGGACAGGCTCAGCTCGAAGGTCAGCGTTCGCAGCGCGTCTTTGCGCTCGGCTTCGATGCCCAGCAGAATAAACTCCGCCAGCGGGCGCACATCCCCGGGCGGGACCACCACCGGTAAAAAGGCTGCTGGGCCGCCGGGCTGAAGCGCCGGCGGCTGGCGCAGCAGCTGCGTGCCGGCTGCCACCACCTCCTGGAGCAAGAGTTCGTAAGCCGGGATGAAGAAGGTGCGGGTCGCCTTCCAGAAGTCCTGCATTTCCTGGCTGCGGTTGCCGCTGTAGGTCTGGCGCTGCAAGACGGCGCTGCCCTGCGCCACCCAGAAGGGCTTGCCTTGCACGCCCTGGGGCAGCGCGGCGGAGAAGAAGATCTCCAGCGCGCGCAGACCGCCGTCCTCCCCCAGCAGCAGTCCCTGACCGCACACCTGGCACGCCCAGGCGACCTCATCGACCCGGGCATCCACGGGCGATTGGCACTTCAGGCACAGCAGGGGGATCAGTTCAACTGGTGGGCTGCTCATCTTAATTTCCCCAAGGAACGCGCGATCTCAATCAGCTCGCTGGCTGAGCCGGGAATGGTAAAAAGCGAGTTGGGCGCGCTCTTGTAGCGCCGGTATTCGTAATGCTCGCCGTAGCGGTACTTGCGCCAGCCGGCGAACATGATCACCAGCCCGCCAATGAAGCAGGCCAGCGCAGCGCCCAGCACGTCGTCGCCCTCGGCGTTGAGCAGCAGGCTGCCGGCGATGGTCACGCCCAGCAGCGAGCCGACCAGCATGCCGCCCACCAGCGCCGCCGCACGGAACCATACGCTGCCCGGCGCTTTGCCATACAGCACCTCGCCCGAGTAGCCGTCCACCACCACCTGGAACGCGCGCTGGCGGTAGGTGTAGCGCAGGATCCACAGCGGGTAGTAGACCAGCCCCAGGCGCGGTCGCACGATGCGCACGAAAGTCTGCGAGACGCGGTCGAGGCGCGATTTTTTGCGCACTTCATTTTCGAAGGTCTGCCGGGCGGTTTCGAGCGATTCCTGCGCCGAGCCGGTGGGTTCGAACACCATGCCGCTCTGATGCAGGCTGTCCGAGTCGAAGGGCGCCAGCGGGCGGCCGCTCAGGTTGATGCTGGTCACGCCAAACTCGCCCACGTCGCAGGCGGCGGTATTCCAGGTCATATCCTCCGCCACGCGCACCTCGCGCGCTTCGTAGCGTTTGTTGTCCCCGCTGCCAACCTGTTTCTGCCCGAACACCCAGCCCAGGGCGCGTCCCCAGGCTGCCCAGAAGGGCAGGTGCACCAGGAAGGCTTCTTCCAGGTTTGCCTGCCGCCTGACGGCCCCGGCGATGGCAATATGACCTTTGAGAAAATCCTGGAAAGCCGCCACAGCCTGCTCGCGTCCGGTCTTCAGCGGGACCTGGTAACGGCGCACCCCGCGCTCGCCGCTGACCGCCGAACGCAGGTCGCAGAACGGGCAGATCACCAGCACCTGCCCCTCGGGAATGGGCACCATGCCGCCGCAGCGCGGGCAGTTTAAACCGTGCAGGGCTGCCTGAGCGCTCATACCTTATGGGCCACCCAGGCGGCGGCCGCGATCAGAAACGGCGCCGCGATGATAGCAATCAGCAGGACGATTCCCGTTGTCAATGCCCCGCCGCTTTCCCCAAAACCGCCGGACAGCAAGGGAATAAACGCCAGGCAAAGGTAAATGACTGCAGTTATGCCGCCCATGACCAGGTAGGGCGCCTCGGCCTTGGCCGGGAAGATGTTTGCCAGGACCGTGCCGGTGGCGGCCTCGACCACCGCTGTGTAGGTCTGGTTTTTGTAGGTGTATTTGAAGATGTAAATCGGGATATGCACCAGCGCCGACTCGCGCACCTCGGCCTGCGGGCGCGCCTGGCGCAGCCAGCCCTGGGCGGTATCCAGCGGCACGCTCGGTTCAACTGCCTGTGAATCCACGGCATGGTCGTAGCGCACCAGGTCGCCGGCGGGCAGGTTCAAATGCGTCAGCTCGGTCACCGAGGTCGCCGCCGCGGGCTCCAGGTCGATGCGCTCTTTTTGCCCTTCGCCGCCGGATTTGAAATACCACAAAGGGAAAAACTGGAAGGTGTACCCGGTCACCTGGGCTTTCTTGTCCAGGTCTTTGACTGTTTGGCTGCCCGACATCCAGCGCGCCAGCGCGCCCGCCGCCTGGTTATGATCCAGGGTGGGGCGCAGGTACCAGTGAAAAACGACCCGCGCCTTGTCCACGAAGACGGTTGTGCCACAGAACGGGCAGGTGATGAAGACCTGGCCTTCGTCCGGGTGCAGTTCGCCGCCACACTGGGTGCAAGTAAGGCTGGTCGCCGGGCTGTTGTTCAGCATAGCCGGAATTATAGCACCGCTTGGCAAAAGCTCAGAAACTCGGTATACTGAGGCTTATCCTTTTTTAAAAAACCAATATTATTAATGTTGTCGAGAGTTACCGCGCAACCTATTCCCAAACATAAATGAAAACCAATCCGAAATTTGTGAAATGGCTGTCCAGGGTCATTTTGTCGTGCCTGGTGGCAGCCATGTTGATGCTGGCGGTGGATGCCGCTTACGGCCAGACGACCCCGAACAACGGCCCGAGCGTGATCTACCTGCCGGTGATATCCAGGCCCAGCCTGGTGCCGTTGTATGTGACCAGTTACTACATCCAGAACGAAGCGCCATCCGAGATGTGGAAGTTGGGGCAATCATTAGGGATTCGCGATCGCGATCTGCCCGGTCAGCAGGACAGCCTGGTGATCCTCGATTTTGGCAAGATGTGGTTAGAAAATGAGCAGTACACAATCCGCCGATTTGGAAATCCAAATGATGGTGATCGTCGACGAAGTATCCCCTTACAAGATGTTGAAAATTCTGTAAAAGCCTTTATTGAAGGTTATATCGTTAATAGTGGACAGGATCAAACTTCATTATTAACTGTTGGAGTAGGCACCAACAACTTTGATGATATGAACATCGACGGGGATCCTTATAAAATTTCCTCAAACCAAAATGCCCTGCGAAATACCGCATACAATTTTGGGCGTGAATATGCCTACATGATTGCTCGCCTGTCCACCTGGGTTGCCCAAAGTGGTCTCCATACCCGTGTTGTCGTCGCTGGCGCAATTGATATCGAATGGTCAGGTCCAGAAGATAGAGATGGGTATTATTGGTGGATGACACCCTATGTTACTCATGGATGGGTTATTGGTTTCACTGAACACAGTACAATAGGCCAAATTTACTTTAACTACGGCGCATGTGTTGGCTGTCCAATTTTTCCTAGCCTAGGTTGGCGTTATTTGGCTGCCATGCCGTGGACGCAGGCGGATGTTTATCATGTCTCCTGGGGAGCTTATCCAGCGTTTCCAATACCCGAAATCTATAGCAATAATGGTACCCTTGCAAAACAATGGCAGGCGGTCAGCAAATACGGCGCGCTGTATCTGAGCGGGCGCATGGGTTTTCCCGGTGTCATGACCCAGTACCAGGCCTGCCAGCAAAAATTGGATGATGACACCTGTCCTGTGTTGGATAATACCCCCGAGCAGGGCTGGACGCAGCTTTACGAAGAATTGAACAAGGACCCCATGACCAGCGTGGATATGATCCGCTGGGTGACTGATATCCGCTGGCAGTACAGGTAATCCGATGAAAGAATCAAAACGAACAAATCCTCCTTCTGCGCGGCGCAGCCTTATCCTGGCGGGCGGCGGCCTGCTGGTGCTGGTTGTGCTGGCGATGAGCGTTTTTTTCCTGAGCGGCAGCCCGTTTGACGCTGCCGCCAGCGGTCCGGCCTGGCTGGATCAAAGCATCCAGGAGATGGAGCTGCGCCTGCAGGCAGCCGTCAACCCGACCGAGCGGGCTCTGTTGGATGATAAACTGCAGCGACTGCGGCAGCTGGAGTCAAACCGCCTGATGGGCGGCGTAAGCACGCCCACTGTCGTCGCAGATCCCTGCCTGCTGCGGCCCACTACCGAGCCTGCAGCGGAGACCGCCCGTATTCAGGGCGCCGTGCAGGTAGACCTGGATCGCTATGAGGATCTCGGTCTGCTCTCTACCAGCCGCTGGGAGCAGGACAGCCCGGAGGGCTGGCTGGCGGTCCTTGTAGGCGCGCTCATTGAAGACCCGGAGCAGGGCATTGTGATCCTGTTTCGTGAAAATGCTCCCTATGAAACCTACCCTGCCCCCGCCCCGGGCGGAGCGCTGCGCATCCTCGAAGCCCAATCCGAGCGCCTGACACTGGAGGACGAAACCGGCGCGCTGATCTACTTCGATGTGCCCGCGCGTCAGTTCCTGAGCGACCCCAGCCAGGTCGTACCCAGCCTGGTTCCCCAGCCGACTTTCACCCCCGCGCCCCCGCTCTGCCCGTAGGTGGATAACCGCCCCTTCGCCCTAACGGTGTACTGGTAGGCTGCCAGATAGCAAATTATCGCGCCACCGCTACCTGCGCACAAAGGGCAGGAAAATCCGAATGCAGTAATCTCGTGCCGCCGTCACGGCTGCCAGGGCGTCGATCTCCCCCCAGCCGGTGGCGAAATTCGGATGATTTGTTGGGGTTAGCGCCGAGAGGTCATCATAAACGATCGGCGTGGCGGTATCCTCGATCAACGTCTCGGTTTGGGCGTAATTGCCGATCAGGCAGGTACCAGCCTGCCACATCAGCGCGACCAGCCCGCTGACGTGCGGGGCTGACATGGACGTGCCGGTCCAGCCGGATTGGTAACTGCTGTCGCTGGTCGGGATTGCTGAGCGGATGTTAACCCCGGGCGCCACGACCTGGGGTTTCATGTTAGCAAAGCCGGGTTTGGGGTTGACGGTGTCGAGGTTGTCGGTCGGTCCCCAGTTGGAATGCGAGGCGTACAGCCCGTTGGAGTTGCCGGTTGAGCCCACCCCGGTCACGTTGCCGTAGCGGGCCGGGTTGCCGACCGTGTTCAAACCGGGCGGCGCGCTGTATCCGCAGTTGCTGGTGTTCCCGTTCGAAAACACCGGGTAAATCCCGGCGGCGTGCCAGGCGTTGACGGCTGATTGATACCGCGGGTCATACGACCAGCCGCAGTCGCCCCAGGAATTGTTGACCACGTGCGCGCGCAGAGAGGGGTTCGGGTTGCTGCCGGCCAGGTTCGTCGGCGCGGCCACGAACTGCGCGCAGGCCAACAGGGCGGCATCTGTGCAGTTACTGGTAGCGCACCCCCGGCAGGCGATCCACTGCGCGCCGGGCGCCATGCCGATCTGGTTGGCAGCGCCGTCATTCCCCAGCATGGTGCCCATGGTGTGGGTGCCGTGGCCGTGGTCATCATATGGATAACTGTAAGATGGAAAGTTAGGATCGTACCAGTTGTAATTGTGGTTAAAGCTGCCGCCGCCCAGGTTGCCGCGGTACTGGTTGACCAGCGCCTGGTGCGTGTAGCGCACGCCGGTGTCGATGTTGGCCACCACCAGGCCCGCGCCGGTGTAGCCCAGCGCCCAGGCCTGGGGCGCGTTGACATGCGCGATGTTCGAATCGACCGCCAGGATGCCGCTGTCCTGCGTTTGCGGCGGGCGGGTGGGCTCGTGCAGGAACACCTGGCGCGGCGCGCGGATGGCCGCCACGCCCGCGCGGCTGGCCACATTGTTGAGCAGCGCCTGCCCGCCGTCCGGCACGTAGATGCTGTTGCTGATCCAGAAAGCCTGGTACGCCACCCCCAGCCGGTCTAATTGCGCGCGCACCTCAGCCTGCGACCGCTCGGCGGCAGCCGTTAGCTGCTCGTACACATACCAGCCGCGCTGCTCCCAGTCCATGCCGTAGGCGGCGGAGAGGTCCACCTGCTGTCCGAACTCGATCCAGAAGCTGGCGGAGCCGCTCTCGGCGATTTGCTGGCTGACCGCGGTCTCGATTTGCACTCCCCCCGGTGCCTGCGCTTCCGGCGCCGCGGCGGCTTGCCCAGGTCCCAACAGCGCTGCCAGCAGGCTGAGCACAGCCAGCAGCCACCAAATCGTTCTCAGATGCGCCTGTCTACCCATAATAAACCTTACTCCCTATATCCTATCACCATTTGGCGTGGTGTTCCTCCGCCCAGCCGATTAGGTTCTCCACCTGGATCTTCTCGCCCTCGTCGCTGACCAGCCAGCCGTCATAGCGGCCGAACATCTGGTGCACCTCGCTGGCCAATACCCACAGGTTGGTTTTCGCCACCCGCTCCACCATGGGCGTGAATTCCAGCTCCAGGCGCCCGTCCGGCGAGCGCATCTTCCAGGGCTGCATGAAATCGGCCGAGCTGTAGCTGAAGTCGACCTGGCCTAGTTTGTGGATGCGCCCTTCCAGCAGGAAGGCGTTCTCGCTGGCTGCCGAGGTGTCGCCAAAGCCGTAGCCCAGGTTCAGCCCCAGACGGCGTCCATCTGCGAGGAAGCCGGAGGCGCTGGCCCACACCCAGAAGGATTTGTAGGCCCACACACCGCGGCCCCAGTCCAGGTTGCCCAGGCAGGTGCTCGGGTCCAGCTCGAAGCGCAGGCCGCCGGCTTCGATCAGCCCGCTGGCCGGCATGCAGTTGACCTTGCGGTTGTAATAAAAGCGCTTGCCCGGGATGGGAATGACAATAGTCATCGATTCATGCTCAGGCGGCAGCGCCAGGCGCACATCCGCGCTGAGCGTATCCCCGCCGAAAGCCGGCCAGTTGACTTTGATCCTGCGCGCCTCGGGTTCTGCTGTGAAGTGCAGCGAGGTGGTGTAGTTGATATAGCGGCTTTCGCCTTCCTGGCTGTTGCGCGGCAGGGTCACGCCGCGCGCCAGCGGCAGCGCCAGGGTCTCTTCATAGTAGTCGCGCGCCTCGAAATCCACGATGTAGGCAAACACCATGCCCAGGTAGCCGATATCCGATATGGTGAAGGAGAAAAAATGGCTCGGTGTGGTGATGCCGTAATAATCCCAGCGTTTGACGCGCAGCGGCTGCAGAAAGCGCAGACCGTAGAAACGCGCATTCTCCAGGTTGCAGTCCAGCAGAGGTTGGCGTGACCAGCCCACCTGCGCCAGGCTGCCGTCCGGGTTGAGCAGCGGGCCGCTGCGGGTTATTTCGTTTTGACCTTCCATGGCTTCTTCCCTCTCTTTGGTATATGCAAGATTCCGACCAGCGCGTCAGCGCTTACTCAGCCGCCGGCAATAAGGTGATTTCCCACAGGTGCACATGCGCAGGTTCGCCCGCTTGTTCATCCAGCAGTTCGATTCGCAGCCGGCTGGCTTCAAGTGGGGCCCCAAAAAGAATTTCCATGTCCTTATAACCGTCCACGCGGCCGGCTCGGGTTTCAAATTGCTTGACCTGCCCGCTTTCGGCTGTCACCACCGCCGCGCGCAGCGCCAGTTCTTCTGCGCCAACGCGTACGCGCACGCCTTCCAGCCTGCGCGCCGGGTAGAAGTAAATCTCAATCACCAGCGGATTGGCTTCCGCGCTGCGCGCCAGGCTGCTCAGGTCTCCGTCGAACAGCGAATCTGGGCTGCCGATATCGAAAGCGGAATGGCGCACCAACTGCTGGCGGCCCTCGATTTCGACACTGCTCTCCAGCAGCGTGCGACGCCGCGCCGCTTCTTCCCGCAAAATGCGTTCGATTTCCGGCGCGTAGGCCAGTTCCAGCAGGTAGAAGGCTGGCCTGCCGTCCGGCAGGGAGATCGTTTCGTGCACGTTGGGCACGAATTTACCGCTGGACATGATTTCGTCGTAGCTTTGCGCGCGCAGCACGAAGGCATGTTCCTCCAGGCTGGCATCCACGCGGTGCAAAAACCTGTCCAGGTTGCCCGGGCGGATATTGCTGTTCCGCGGGAGGAAAAAGCGCATCAGCAGGTCGATATCCTGGCTCCACTGCCCCTCGACCAGCACGGTCTGCCCGGGGTTCTGGCGCGCGTAGCGTTCTGCCGCGGCGAATACCTGCGGCGCGCCGTACTGCAGACCATCCCGCCCAAAATCGGCCTGCGCCAGACCGGCTCCCTGCAGGGTGCGGATACTGCCCCAGACCAGGCTGCCGCCCAGGGCCAGCAGCAGGCCCAGGGGTACGGCCCAACCCGGTAGACCGGGCCAGCGGCGCGCGATCCTGGCTGCCAGCTCGTGCAGGCCGAAGACAGCCAGCAGCGCCAGGCCGAGGGCAACTGGCAGCAGGCTGCCGGGTGTGGCTTCAGACAGGATAGGGCCGCCCGCGGCTGCTGTCAGGCCAATCAACGCCAGCCGGTAAGGCCACTTGCGCGTCTGCCTGAGCAGGACAACCAGCCCCCAGGCAGCCAGCAGCCAGGACAGCCAGCCAAGCGGCGCGCCGCCCAACTGGTAGTACGGCGGGAGTCTGCCGCCCATCCAGAAAAAGGGGTTGATGACCTGCCAGGCATTATCCAGCCAGGCGGACGGTCCGCTCTGGATGGGAAAAACCAAATTCATTCCGCCAGCCGCCAGCGCGCGCCCCAGGCAGGCGGCGAAAGGCAGGCTGACGAGTAAGGCGCCTGCCCAGGCGCGCTTGACGGAAAGGTGATAGCGCCAGTCGCTGATGACGAGGTATGCAAAGCTCAAAATTGCCGTGATGCGCATGGCTGGGGTGCTGTAAAACGCCAGCCAGCCCAGCGCTGCCGCCGCCAGCAGGCAGCGATTGCAACCCGACCGGTAAAAGGCGTAAGCCGCCAGCCCGCCAGTCCCAAAGGCCGCTGCCAGGGCGGCCGGGGAGCCGCTGCGGGCAAAGTGAAATACCAGGGGCGCGCTGAACGCCAACGGCAGCAGTGTCCAGGCGTGCGCCAGGCGGTACACCCGCCGCAGCGCCCAGCTCAGGGCCAGCAAACTGGCAAAACTGAGGACGGCGCTCAACCCGCGCACCCATTCCAGGCCGCTCAGACCGAAAAGCTGCGGCAGCAACTGCAGGTATACCTGGCTGCCCAGGCCATAACCGCCGCCTGGCAGGGGGAAAAAGGCCGGCAGAAACACCCCGCTCGAATCCCGCAGCCCGCTGCGCACCAGGTCGGCCGCGTACACGCTGCTCAGGGCTTCTTCGGGCAGAAAACTGTACGGGAAGCGCGTCAGCCCGGTCAGCAGGACAAAGGCGCACAGTAAAGCCGTAACGCCGGACAGGAATGCCGGGTTCTGCGCACCGGCGAGAACCGCCTCAGCCAGCCGTAAGTGCTGCCGTCTGCCTGCCGTTGGGCTGTCCTTCAACCGCACGTCTTCTGGTCCCGCGCTTACCGCGATGTCTACCTTTTGCCCATACCGGATGCGCACCAGCAGGGAAGCCTCATTTTGGTCTTGTGCGGGGGCTGGTTCCGGGCTGAGCGCAGACAGATTTGTTTCAGGCATTTCCTCTCTATGCGGGTATTCCCGCCTCAGGCGAACTGCAGCGCCTGCTCCAGATCCGCGATAAGGTCTTCCACGTTCTCAATCCCAACGGAAAGGCGCACCAGTCCGTCCGTCAGCCCTACCCTCAGGCGTTCTTCGCGCGGCACACTGGCGTGTGTCATGCTGGCCGGGTGCTGGATGAGCGTGTCGGTGTTGCCCAGCGAGACTGCCAGGGTCATTAATTTGACATGGTTGAGCAGCGCTTCACCGGCTGGCAGGCCTCCTTTGAGCTCGAAGGACATCATCCCGCCGTAGGCGCTCATCTGTTTTTTTGCCAGGGCATAATCGGGGTGCGATTCCAGCCCGGGGTGGTAAACGCGCGCCACCTTGGGGTGTTCCTCCAGGTAAGCCGCTATCTTCAGGGCATTCTGGCAGTGGCGCTGCATGCGCAGTTCAAAGGTTTTCAACCCCAGCGCGGTCAGCCAGCAGTCGAACGGCGGCGCCGAACCGCCAAAATTCTTCAGGACAGAATACAGGGCTCCCTTCACCCAGTCAACATGCCGGCTGACGGCCGCACCACCCACGATAGCCCCGTGCCCCGACAGGTATTTGGTGGTCGAGTGCAGCACCACATCCGCGCCCAGGCTGAGCGGGCGCTGGGCGAAGGGGCTGGCGAAGGTGTTGTCGACATACACCCAGGCGCCGTAGCGGTGGGCGATTTCCGCCAGCATGCTCAGGTCGACCAGTTTCATGGTTGGGTTGGCGGGCGTCTCCGCGTAAGCCAGGACGGCCTTGGGATGCTGCTCAAAGGCCGCCTGCCAGTCTTGGGGACACGGGTCGTGCAGCCAGACCACCTTGATGCCCAGGCGCGGGGCATATTCGCGCAGAAAGACAAAGGTGGCCCCGTAGATGGCTTCCTGTGCTATGACCGTATCACCCTGCTTCGCGCGCGCCAGTATCGCCGAGGTGATGGCGGCCATGCCGGTGGCAAAAACCTGACCCGCCACGACATCCTCTACTTCCGCCTGCGGGTTGGCGCGCAGCAGGTCCAACCCTTCCAGCGCCGCTATCTTGGCTGCCAACTGCACCTGGTTGGGATTCTTGATACGCGTGTAGGTGTAGCCCGGGTCCTCGCCTTTAAAGATGGCAGCGCCCGTGGCGACATCTGGAAAGCCAAAAGTGGACGTCTGGTAAATGGGTGAGAGGTGCGCGTGGAACGGATGCCCGCCTTCAGCCACGTGGTTAACCAGCGTGCTCAATCCGTGCTCGGGATTTAAATGCCCCATTAAACTCTCCTGTTGTATTGGCTGGTGGAATATGTTGATATCCGCATTGAGAGGGTGGTGTGCGGTCAGGGCAGCCCCGCCGCCCGATACTATTATAGTTGACCTGGCGGATTTACACCAACCTGCTGGCCATCAGCGCTCGTTATTTGAAATGAAAATCATTTTCAATTATAATATCGGGCATGAAAAATTCACCTGATGTGGATCAATGGCTGTCGGCGCTGAAGGACAGCGGTTACCGCCTGACCAGGCCGCGCCGGGCGATCGTCGAATTGATGGCCGCCACCACCCGCGCGCTCGGCCCAATTGAAGTTTACGACCTCGGCCGTGAGGAATATCCCCGCCTCGGGCTGGTGACGGTCTACCGCACGCTCGAAAAGCTGAATGAACTCGGCCTGGTGCAGCGCGTACATCTGCCGGACGGATGTCACCGCTACCTGCGCGCTTCCCAGGGTCACCAGCATTTGCTCATGTGCACGCGCTGCGGCGAGGTGCGCTTCTTTTCCGGGGATGATCTGGATACCCTCACCGGGCGCGTTTCGCGTGAGACCCGTTTCGAGGTAACGGATCACTGGCTGCAGTTATTCGGCGTCTGTTCGCAATGCCGTACCTGAGGTCTCGAATCGAGAGCCGCTGGCAGGACCAATTATTTAATGAGTAGAGTGAAAATGAATCCGATTAACAATTTACCCATGCGAATAAAGATTACATCCATTCAATCAACCCTCCTGGCGTTTGCGCTTGCGCTTCTGCTCCTGGTTGCAGCCTGTGCCCCGGATACACCGCAACCCGCTCCTGGCGCTGAGGAGGGATTGCCGGTTGTCGCCACCACCTCGATCGTTGCGGATGTCGTCCGCCAGGTCGGCGGCGAGCGCATCAGCGTGAGCGTGCTGCTGCCCCTGGGGATCGATCCGCACGCCTACGAGCCTGCCCCCCAGGACGTCGCCCGATTGAGCGGTGCTCAATTGATCTTTGCCAACGGCGCCGGTCTGGAGGAATTTCTCCCCGCCTTGCTCGAAAACGCCGGCGCAGCCAATCGCCTGGTGGAAGTGTCCAGCGGGATCGAGTTGATTGAATTTGCCCAAGAGCATGGTGCGGAGGATGCGCACGAAGAGGAGGATGAGCATGAGGAGGGTGACCCGCACACCTGGGTCGACCCGAACCTGGTGATTATCTGGGTTGAGAACATTCGCGCTGCCCTGGCCGCTGCCGACCCGGTTAACGCCGCGGTTTACGCTGCCAATGCCGCCGCCTACCAGGCTGAACTGCGAGCTCTGGATAGTTGGGTGCGCGAACAGGTGGAAACCATTCCCCCGGGAAACCGCAAGATCGTTACCGATCACCTCGTCTTCGGCTATTTCGCTGAGCGCTACGGCTTTGAACAGGTGGGCGCGATCATCCCCGGCTACAGCACCCTGGCAGCGCCTTCTGCCCAGGAGATTGCCGCGATTGAGGATGCCATCCGCGAATTTGGCGTGAAGGCGGTGTTCGTCGGCGAGTCGGTCAACCCCTCGATTGCTCAGCGCATCGCCGAGGATACCGGCGTGCGTCTGGTGCCGCTCTATCATGGCTCACTTTCCGAGCCGGGCGGTCCGGCCGACAGCTACCTGACCTTCATCCGGTATAATGTAAGCGCAATTGTGGAGGCGTTAAAATAAGAGTTCATGGCCTTTTTTGACCGTTTACGCAAGCGCAGCTTTGGTTTCCTGGTGCACCCGCACGCGCACCAGGCTGGCAAACCCATTCTGCGCATCGAAAACCTGAGCGTTGCCTATGAGGCTGGCCTGGCGCTGGACAACCTGTCTTTCAGCCTGCAGCGCGGTGAGCGCCTAGCGGTGGTCGGCCCCAACGGGGCCGGCAAGAGCACGCTCTTCAAGGTCATCGCGGGGGTGCTGCGCCCCAGCCAGGGGCAGGTGGAGGTGGCTGGCTCCGAACCGGACGGGCATATCTGCATCGCCTACGTGCCCCAGCGCAGCCAGGTGGATTGGAATTTCCCCGTCAACGTCTTTGACGTGGTCATGATGGGCAGGGTGGGCAAGATGGGCTATGTGCGCTGGCCGACCGCGCATGACCGCGCGCTGGTGCGCCAGGCCCTCGAGACGGTGCGCCTGTCCGAATTCGCCGGGCGGCAGATCTCGCAGCTCTCAGGCGGGCAGCAGCAGCGCATGTTCATCGCCCGCGCGCTGGCGCAGGAGGCCGAACTGGTGCTGATGGACGAGCCGTTGACCGGCCTGGACCTCTCGGCGCAGGATGATATCTTCTCGATCATGGATACGCTGCGCGAGCAAGGGGTCACCATCATGGTCGCCCTGCACGATCTCAAAATTGCGGCAGAGCGTTTCGACCGCGTCATGCTGCTCAACCGCTGCCTAATTGGCCTGGGACACCCTCAGGAGGTCTTCCAGCCCGAGCAGCTACTTTCCGCCTACAGCGGGCACCTGCGCCTGGTGGATACCGGAAACGGGGTCATTGCCCTGGGGGATTCGTGCTGCGATGAGGGGGAACACAGCCATGCTTGACCTGCTGTTACAGCCATTGCAATACCCGTTCATGCTGCGCGGGATGAGCGCGGCCGTCCTGGTGGGGGTGGTTTGCGCTGTGCTGGGCGCGTATGTCGTGCTGCGCGGGATGGCCTTCTTCGGGGATGCCCTTGCGCATGCCATTCTGCCGGGTATCGCGGTTGGTTACCTGGTGGGCGGCGGCGCGCGCGGGCCGCTCTTCTGGTGGGGCATGCTCACCGCCGTTGTCAGCGCTATTGGTATCGGCGCTATCAGCCGCAGCGCGCGCATCAAAGAGGACACGGCCATCGGGATCATCTTCGCGGGCATGTTTGCCCTGGGCATCGCCTTGATCTCGACGGTGCGCAGCTACACGGTTGACCTGGCGCATTTCCTTTTTGGCGATGTGCTGGGGGTGCGCTCGCAGGACCTGCTGATGAGCGCCATCTTCGGGGCCGTGATTCTGCTGGTGGTGTTCCTCTTCTACAAAGAATTCATGGTGCTGTCCTTTGACCCGGTGCTGGCAGCCACCCTGCGCCTGCCGGTGCGCTTCCTGGATTACCTGCTCATGGTGCTGATCGCCGTGGCGATCGTCGTCTCCCTGCAGACCGTGGGCGTGGCCCTGATGGTCGCCATGCTGGTCACCCCGGCTGCCACGGCTTACCTGCTCACCCGCCGCCTGCCGGTCATGATGGCCCTGGCGTCCCTCTTCGCCGCTTTTTCCGGCGTTATCGGGCTGTATGTTTCCTATTATTTCAACGTGGCATCCGGCGCCGCCATCGTGCTGACCTGCACAGCCATGTTTATTCTGGTCTGGGCCGGCACCAGCCTGGCCCGACAAGGAGTGCGTTGAATCTTGGCGCGGCTGGAAATAATCCGCGCGTTTGAGCGTCTGCCTTACGCTGCCCAGGTCGCCAGCCCAGAGCTGGCTGCCCGCATCTTTGTCGATGGCATGGACCCGATCCTTGACCCGCGCTGGCAGGAAAGTGGGGCGGACTCCCCGCAGGAATACGCCTACTGGACTGGCCGCGCCTGCGGGGTGGCTTGCGTCAAGATGTGCGTCGAGGCATTCGGCGGACCTATCCTGCCGCTGGTTGCCTGGGCGAGGCGCGGGGTGGAGCTGGGCGGCTACCTGAGCGAACTGCGCCCGGACGGCAGCCAGGCGGAGCGCGGCTGGCTGCACAGCGCGTTGGCAGATTTGATGCGGGCGGAAGGGCTGCAGGCCGAGCCGCGCGCGCTGGCGATTTCGGATTTCCCCACCTTGATCGCAGCTGGCAGCCTGATCATCGCGTCGGTCTCTTATGAAATTGGCACCCCGCTGCCGGTCACGCGCAAAGGAGGGCACCTGGTGGTGGTCTACGGCATCGAATTGCAGGAAAATCAGGTTTCGGCCCTGATCCTTAATAACCCTTCCGGGCGCACGTCCGAGATGCAGGCTGGCGCGTGTATCCCCGTCCAGCGCTTCGAGCAGGGTTACACCGGGCGCGCCATCGTCGTCAGCGGCGCAGATTCGCATTGATCTCGTCACGATGATCACCTTGCCAGCAGGCTGATAACTCGCTGGCAAGATAATTCACACTTTTTCTTTTTGCTCTCGGTAATCGCTGTACCCGCCGGGGTAATCCCTCAGGCTGCCCCCATCCAGCTCGACAATCCGTGTGGCGATGCGGTCGAGGAAATAGCGGTCGTGTGAGATGACCAGCACCGTGCCCTCAAAATCCGCCAGGGCATCCTCGAGCACCTCGGCAGATGGAATATCCAGGTGGTTGGTCGGCTCATCCAGAATGAGGAAATTCGCGCCGGCGCGCATCAGCAGCGCCAATTGCAGGCGGCTGCGCTCCCCGCCAGACAGGTTCCCGACCAGTCCGCGCGCTTGCTGGTAGGTGAACAGGAAGCGCGTCAGCAGCGCCATGCTGTGCTCTTCGCTCAGGTTGGCGCTCAGGCTGACGCTGTCAAGCAGCGTGCGCCCTAGGTCGAGCGTTTCGTGCTGCTGGGCGTAGTAACCGCTGCGCACCGATGGCCCCAGGATGACCTCACCGGCGCCGGGTTTTTCCTGCCCCAGGATAATACGCACCAGCACCGATTTCCCCGCCCCATTCGGCCCGACCAGCCCGACCCGTTCGCCGTGGTCGATGCGCAGGTTTAATCCGCTGAAGAGCAGCTGCTCACCCCCGTCTGGGGCGGGGAAGGTTTTTCCCAGCCCGCGCAGCTCGAGCACCTTCTGGCTGCCCACCCAGCCCTGCAGGTCCAGGTTCATGCGTTTGCGCTCCAGCACCGGGCGCTCGATCTTCTCCATGCGTTCCAGGCGGTTGAGGATATTTCTGCCGCGTTTGATCAGTTTTTCGTTGTCGTACTGACGGCCCCACAGCAGCAGGTTCTTGGCGGACTGTTCCAGGCGCTGAATCTCCTTTTGCTGCGCTTTGTATACCTGCTGCTGGCGCAGCAGGCGGGTTTGCTTTTCGAAGGCATATTCGGAATAGTTGCCCGGGTAAACCGTCAGGCGGCTGTCCTCCAATTCGACGATCTCATCCACCACCAGGTCGAGCAGGTAGCGGTCGTGCGAGACGATCACCACCGCGCCGCGGTACTCGCGGATGAAGCGCTCGAGGAAGGCTTTTCCCTGCAGGTCGAGGTGGTTGTCCGGCTCATCCAGCAGCAGCAGGTCGGGCTGCTGCACCAGCAGGCGCGCCAGGCCTGCCAGTTTCTTCTGCCCCCCGCTGAGCACCTCCACCGGCAGGTCAAAATCACTCTCCTGGAAACCAAGGTTGAGCAGGGTGGTGCGTACGCGGCTTTCGTAATTCTGCCCGCCCAACGAAGTGTATTCGTCCACCAGACGCTGCTGGCGGTCGAGCGTGCGCGCCAGGGTTTTCTCATCGCTGTACACCTGTGGATCTGCAAGCTGAGCCTCAATGCGCTCCAGTTCGGCTTCCACCCGCGCCAGGCCTTCTGATGCCGACAGCACCTCTTTCAGCAGGCTGTGTCCGGGGGTGAGCTGCACATCTTGGTGCAGGTAACCCACGGTCAGACCCTTTTTCTTTACCAGGAAACCTGAGTCAGGTGTCAGCTCGCCCGCGATCAGGCGCAGCAGGGTGCTCTTACCGCAGCCGTTTGGCCCGATCAGGCCGACCACGCGGTCGTCATGAATCTCCCAGGCCAGCTCGCTGAAGACTGGCATGGAGACATAAGTGTAGGTTATTTTATCGACATTGACGGCGATCATTTGGCGTGCTCTTCTTGCGAATAAATGGCACGCCAATTTTACCATCCGCTGGTTTTATTCCCCTCTCAGGCAGGCCAGCAGGATGGTGCGCCAGGCATGATACGCCTGGAGCAGCGCGTCGATTTCGAGCGCCTCATCGATGATGTGCGCCTGGTCCAGCGTCCCGGGACCGAAGATGTAGCAGGGGATGGTGCGTGCGCCGGCTGCCGAGGCATTCGTCCCGCAGCCAGCCCCATAGAGGCGTGAAGAGATGCCGGCCTGCTGCAGCGCGCTCAGGATTCTATCCGTCCAGGGTTCGTCGGGTTTATTTGCCCAGGCGGGCAGGAAATCGACCATTTCCAGATCCAGCCCGGTGTAGCACTTCGCGTGCAGCGTGGAAATGGCGCTGCTGATGCCCTCGATGCCAGCCAGAAGGCTGTCGATGCGCCCCAGGAATCCGGCCTGGCTCTCTCCAGGCAGCGTGCGCCCGATGAAGCGCGCCTGGCAGGCATGCGGGACCAGGCCGCCGTTTGGATAGGGCTCAGAGATGATCTCGGTTAGTTCGAGGATCTCCTCACCCAGCAGCGGGTGCGTGCGGCGCGGCGCTTGCCGCAGGCGCTGAACGGCCTCCAGCATGCGGTAGACCGCGTTAATGCCGTTTTGCGGGCGGGAGGTGTGCGCGCTGCGCCCGCTGGCGTGCAATTCCAGCGTCACGCGTCCCTTCTGCGCCACCGCCAGGTTGAGCCCGGTTGGCTCTCCAGTTGCGAACAGATCCACCTTGTGCTGGTCCAGCAGACGCCCGACCACAACACCGGTCAGGTATTCCTCGTGCGTGCTGGCTGCCAGGATCACGCTGCCGTGTAAACGATCGCGCGGCAGGCTGCTGACCGCTGCCAGCATGGCTGCCAGCGAGCCTTTGGTGTCCACCGCGCCGCGCCCGTAAATGCGCCCTTGACTGACCTGGCCGCTGAAGGGCGGGTACGTCCAGCGCGCCGCTTCGGTCACCGGCACAACATCCATGTGCGCGTCCAGGAAGATAGTCGGGCCGGGCATTTCCCCCTGCCAGGTGCCCAGCACGCTGCCGCTCTCGTCCAGTTGTACCGGCGAAAAACCAAGCTCGCTCATGCGCGCCTGTACCCACTGCGCGCAGGCCTCTTCCTGACCAGGCAGGCTTGGCAGCCGCACCAGTTGCTGGCAAAAGGAAACCACCTTATCCAGGTGGTCTGTAACCTGATTCGGAATTGGGGCGCTCATGAGATGTTCCTGAGGCGCGGGTCGAGCACATCCCGCAGCCCGTCACCCAGCAGGTTGAACCCCAGCACCGTCAACGAGATCGCCAACCCTGGGAATATCACCACATGCGGGACCTGTTCCATGAAGCGCCGCCCATCGTTCAGCATGACCCCCCACGAGGCTTCCGGCGGCGGCACTCCCAGCCCTAAGAAGCTCAGCGAGGCTTCCACCACCACGGCGGCGGCAAAATAGGTAGTGGTGACCACAATGATGGGCGCGACGATGTTGGGCAGAATATGGCGTGCCAGGATAACAATTTCGCGCTGGCCGATGCAGCGCGCGGCCTCGATATACTCTTTCTCTTTCTCAGCCAATATCGAGCTGCGCACTGTGCGCGCGAATATCGGGATGCGCACAATGGCAATGGCTGTCATCACTGTCACCAGGCCGGGTCCGAAGGCTGCTACCAGTGCCAGCGCCAGCAGGATGGCCGGAAAGGCGTATATGGCATCCATGATGCTCATGATGACCGTATCCACACCTTTTCCCAGGTAGCCGGCGGCTGCGCCCGCAATCAGGCCAATGATCGTACCCAGCGCTACCGAGACGATGCCCACCTGCAGGGAGATGCGCGCGCCGTACACCACCCGCGAGAAAACATCCCGTCCCAGGTGGTCGGTACCCATGAGATACTGCGAGTCTGGCGGCTTTAAGCGGTCCATCAGCCGGATTTCGAGATGGTCATAGGGGGCGATGAAATCAGCGAAAATGGCCGTGAAGATCACAACCGTGGCGATGATCATCCCGATCAGTGAAAGAGGGTTGCGCAGCAACTTGAAGAATACGCGGTCGCGCAGCCGCTTGCGGGGCAGTTCGGTTTCGAGGGTGGCTACCAGACTTTGATGGCTCATCAGATCGGTCAGGGCTCACCCCGTTCATCACGGGGTGAGCCGATAGGGTGAATTGGCGTTTATTTATCCAACCAGGTGGTGTTCAATCCGTCAGACGCGTCCATCATCATCAGGACGGGGGAAGTGCCCGGGCGGTACCCCTTGACGTAATTCTGCCAGGCTTCCACCCATGGCAGGCCGAGAACGTACATGGTTGCGGCGTCATCCTGCACCTTCTGCAGCACCTGGGTATAGATCTGCTTGCGCTTGGCAACATCAACTTCAGCCACGCCCTGAGCCAGGAGAGCATCCATCTCGGGGTTGCCGTAGCCGCCAACCAGCCAGTTTCCACCGCTGGCGTTGGTCAGGTAGCCATACGGGCGGTCAGGATCAAAGATACCGGTCATGGTGCCCATGATCAGGTCATATTCGTACGCCTGTCCTTTGGAGGTCCAGGCGGCCGAGTCAACGATCTCAAAGTTGACTTTAAAGCCAACCTGCGAGAGCATCGCATCGATAATTTCCGCGGCATCGCGCTGATTGGGCATCAGCAGCATGGTGATCTCGGTCCCTTCGGGCAGGCCGGAGGCTGCGAAGTACTCTTTTGCTTTGGTCACATCCGCCTCGATCATGGGGACGTCCAGGTACCAGACATCATCCGGGACGAAGGGCTGGTTGTGGACCTGGCCCAGGCCGAAATATACCGCCTCATTGTAAACTTCGCGGTCGAAGGCATACTGCACGGCCATGCGGGCGTTCAGGTTATCGAAAGGCGGGCGGGTGTGGTTCATGACCAGGCGAGCGCCGGAGTTGAAGTAGTAGACCTGAACGGTAAAGTTCGGATCCGGGTTTTCGATCAGGTTTTTGACATCGGAAATAGGCAGTTCTTCTGCCATATCAACCTCGCCGGTGCGCATGGCGTTCAGGCGCACAACCGGGTCAGTGATGACGCGCAGGACAACCTCGTCCAGATAAGGCTCGCCTTCTTTCCAATACTGGTCAAATTTCTTCAACGTGTAGGATTCACCCGGGCGGAAACTGTCCAGGTAGAATGGCCCTGTGCCGATTATGGTGGTGGCATTGCCGTCGGCGTCATAACTGTCGGGGTGGACAATAGCCGGGCGGTTGAGCAGCGCCAGGTAGCTCAGGAAGGGGCCCATGCCTTTTTCAATGGTCATCTTCACTGTCAGCGGATCAACCACCTCGACCTGCAACCCGATGTTGACGAAGGTCGAGCGCATGGCGGCGCCAGAACCTTCAGCCAGGATGCGGTCGAATACCCACTTGACGCTTTCGGCGGTCAGGTCGTCACCGTTGTGGAACTTCACACCTGGGCGCAGGTAGAAAGTCCATTCTTTGCCGTCCTCTGAGGTTTCCCAGCGTTCAGCCAGAACGCCTACGAATTTACCCGTGCGGTCAGGGGCAACTAACTGCTGGGCAACCAGGATGTTCAGGCGGATATCGCCGTACTGGATCGCCTTGAGCGGGTCCATCGAGGTGACATCCTCTTTCATCGCGAAGGTCAGCCTTCCGCCGTACTTCGGCCCGCTCGGCTCAGGTTGAGCCGGTTCGGCCGGCGCCTGCGGTTCTGCCGGGGCCGCCGGTTCCTGCGGCGCAGCCGGCTGTTCCTCCTGGGCGGGTGGCTGCGGCTGGCTGGGTGTGGCTGCCGGCTGGCAGGCGCCTAATACCAATGCCATCATGATCATTACTGCCATGATGGCCCATCCAAAAGTGCGTTTCATGATCTTCCTCCATTCATATTACTAATTTGGGGAAACACAGGGAGGATTGGATTCTCCCTGTTATTCCAGACGGATACGGGGGTCGATGATGGTGTACAGAAAGTCCACCATGAGGTTAACGACGACAACCAGGACAGCCACCGTCAGGATCACACCCTGGACAACGGGGTAATCCCGCGCAAAGATGCTGTCCACAATCAACAAGCCGATTCCTGGCCAGGCAAAAATGGCTTCCACGATAACAGCGCCGCCGATCAGGAAAGCCAACTGCAGTCCGACCATGGTCACGGTGGGTATGAGCGCATTGCGCAGCGCGTGGCCCCACAGGACGCGCCTCTCAGTGATGCCCATGCCGCGGGCTGTGCGCACATAGTCTCGCCCTAGCTCCTCCAGCAGGCTGGAACGGGTCAGGCGCGTGGTAGTGCCGGCCAGTGACCAGCCCAGGGTTACCGCAGGCAGGATCAGGTGGCGGAAAAAGCGACCCAGGTCATCGAAAGGTGACACATACCCAATTGAAGGCAGCCAACCCAGCCAGATTGAAAAGATTAGCACCAGCATGATGCCTGACCAAAACTGCGGCAGCGACAGGCCCAGGATGGCGAACACCATGGCGCCAAGGTCGGCGCCGCTGTTGCGCTTGACCGCTGAAAGGATGCCCAGCGGCACCGCCAGCACAACCGAGAAAATTAAAGCTGCCATTGACAGGAAAATCGTCGCTGGCAGCCTTTGTAGGATCAGGTCGAGCACGGGCATCTGGGCGCGGTATGAGCGCCCCAGATCTCCGGTCAACGCGCGCCCGAGCCATTTGATGTACTGGACAATCACAGGCTGGTCCAGCCCCAGGCTCTCGCTGAGCGCCTGGCGTCGCGCTTCATCCATGCCCTCCGCACCGTACATCACGTCGATTGGATCCCCCGGCACCATGCGGATCAGCAGGAACACGATGAGGGTCATCAGGAAGAATACAGGCAAGAGAGCAAGCGCACGCCTTGCAATGTATCTAAGCATTCAATTGCTCCTGGCTGTAATGGGGACGCGGCACTGCCTGCCTTGATGGACCGCTAAAGGGGTCAGGCGTATGGGTGAACATCATTCAGACCTTAATTGTAAGACAACCTCCGTGGTTAAAAAAGTACCAGAAAACCCGTTTGGGGTGACAAAAATCACTTTTTCAGGTCAATATTTTTGCCAGTGCGGTGTAACCGGCTGCTCCGCGCAGCAATTCGGCAATCTCCAGCGATTCGTCCACGATATGGGCTTGCTCGATGCCTGAGGGGCCGAAAATCATGGTCGGGATGCCGCGTTCACCGCCGCTGGCGCTGCCATTGGTGCAGTACAGCGCAACAAATGTCTCGGCTTTCAAACCCGCTGATGCGAGCGCTTTCAAGGCTGCGCTCTGCCATTCGGCGGCGGGTTCCAGCGCCCAACCGGGGTGGAAGTCCGCGCTGCGCAACTCCACGCCTGTGTAGGTCTGGTAGCCTTCCTGCGCCACTTCCACGGACCAGTTGTCCAGCCCTGCCAGGCCGCGCCGGTATTCATCCAGAATGCCTTCCAAAGTCTCACCCGGCACCAGGCGCCGGTCGTAGACGATGCTGCATTCGTAAGGCTGGGTGGATGTGCTCGGCATGGGCAGCGAGGTGATCTGGATGGGGGCCATCAGGCCGCTGCCCGCCAGCGGGTGGCTCGGCAGCGGCAGCGCCTGGATGCGCTGCACCAGTTCGGCTGCGATCAGGATGGCGTTCAGGCGCTGGTCTGGCATGGAACTGTGCGCCGCCCGCCCAAGCGCTTTGAAGATCAGCCGTGCACGCCCGCGCTGCCCCACGCCAAGGTTGCAGCTGGTCGGCTCGCCGATGACGACGATATCGGGTTTTAATTCGTCCAGCAGCGGCGCCAGCGAGGCGCCTTCCAGGATCTCCTCGCCAACACTGGCGCAGACCACCAGCTCTCCGCGAAAATCCTGGCGCGGCAAGCGCCCGACCGCCATGACCATGGCTGCCAGGCTGGCTTTGGTATCCGAAGAGCCGCGTCCCCACACGCGCCCATCAGCAATATGGGCGCTGAAGGGGGGGTATTTCCAGCTCTCGGGCGCGGTGACCGGCACCACATCCATGTGCGCGTCGAAGAGAATGCGCCGGCCAGGGTTGGTGCCTCTGCAAACGCCAATCACCGAACCGTAAGGGTCGGTGCGCACTTCATCGAAGCCCAGCGCAGTCATTTTGCGCGCCACCGCTTCAGCCACCTGACCCTCCTGGCCCGGCAGGCTGGGCAGGCGCACGAGTTCCTGCAGAAAATCGACAAGCTCGGGGTCGTCGCGCATATTGTTCGTCCTCGGAAAAGGATATCACCGCCAGCGAGTCGGCAAACCGCGGGGTGGTTTTCGGAAGATGCGTTTCTCGCTCGGACTCTGTTGTATGGGGGATTAATATTTTACCCCATAATTCTTCCCCTTGGCGGCACACCCCTAAATAAGCATATTTTGACAGCGGGGCGGTAATTACGCGCCGGGGAAATGGGGTCATTTGTGCCAACCACAACATGCGTATTGCCGCCCCTTTACCTATCCCGCAATCGCCGGGGTATCCCCGCGCCTCCAGCCTAACCGCGGGCTGTGTTTTGCGTCGCGTCGATCTTACGCCCACAAGGCCGGTTCTCTCCAAGGCACCTTGTGGTAAGATTTCTTTACCCCCATGTGGATTGCCATTCTGATCCCCGTCTTTCTCCTGCTCGCGCTGCTGGCTGGCGCGTTTTACCTGCTGGGCAAGGCCATTAAACCGCGCACCTTTCCGTACCTCAAGTCCTTTGCTATTGAGGTAGAAAATGGCAAACTGGTGGAAGGCGAGTATGCCGCCTGGGATAAAGTGGAATTGCGCCTGCGCTCGCCTTTTGGTTACGAGCTCTCCGGTACCTATTTCCCGCTACCCGGAGCCAATAAAACAGTTGTGATTGTGCACGGCATCACCTACACGCGCCTGGGTTCGGTCAAGTACATGCCCATTTTTCGTTCGCGCGGCTTTAATGTCCTGATCTTTGACCTGCGTTTTCACGGATTGAGCGGCGGGCCGAACTGCACCTTTGGCTATTACGAAAAGCATGACCTTAAGGTGGTTGTTGATTACGCCCTGCAGCGCCTGGAGGGCCAGGGGATCGTGGGGGTGATGGGTGAATCGCTGGGTGCATCTACCTGCCTGCAGTACGCAGCCATCGACCCGCGCGCAGCCTTCGTCATTTCTGACTGCGCCTTCGCCGACCTGTACGATCAACTGGCTAACCGTCTGCGCCTGGATTACCACCTGCCGGCATTCCCGCTGCTGCCGCTGGCGGGCTGGCTGTGTAAACGTCTGGCGGGTTTCACCTTCCGCGACGTGTGTCCCGAGCGCGACATCGCTTCTGTCGAAGCGCCGGTTTTGATCATCCACGGTCAGGATGACGATTATGTCTTCCCTCTCCATGCTCAGCGGCTGTACGCCGCCAAACGCAAAGGTTTACGAAAACTGTACCTGGCATCCAACGCCGGGCACGCTGAGGCGTTCTGGAACAACCGCGCAGCGTATGACCGCCAGGTGGGGGAGTTCTTAAATTTGATTAAGTAATTAAATAAAATCATGGGCAGCATTGCTGCCCATGTTTTTTGATTTTTATTATTCTTTTGCGATGGTGACGTAGATCATCGGGCGGCGGTGGGTTTCGTTGTACAGGAAGTTTCCCAACTGTTTCTCGATGTCTTTGGACAGGTTGCCGTTGATATTCGAGGTGATCATGTTCGAAACGCGCTGGCGGGCTTCTTCCAGCACGGCGTCTGTGTCGCGCGAGAGCATGAATCCTCGGCTGGTGATCTGCGGTTCGCGCCGCAGGCTGTTGCTGTAGCGGTCGAGGGTGATATTGACCATCACGATCCCGTCGCGCGCAAGCATTTCGCGCTCGCGCATGACGTCGCCATCCACCTCGCCGACGCTTGAGCCCTCAACAAAGACGTTCGTGGTGGGCACGCGCTCTCCCAGATGCAGCTTATCGGCTGTCAGCTCCAGAATCTGTCCATTTTCGATCACGGCCACGTGCTCACGCGGGATACCCACTTCCTGCGCCAGCAGCGCGTGCTGGTGCAGGTGGCGGACTTCACCGTGAATGGGGATGACGTACTTCGGACGCGTCAGGTGAATGAGCAGCTTCATCTCTTCCTGGCTGGCGTGCCCCGAAACATGCACCGGCGCGATGGCCTCGTAAATTACGTTTGCGCCCAACTGGAACAGGCGGTTGATGGTGCGGTAGACCTTTTCCTCGTTGCCCGGGATGGGATGCGAGGAAAGTACGACCGTGTCGCCGGGTTTGATGTCAAACAGGCGGTTGGTGCCGGTCGAAAGGCGGCCCATGATCGAGGTTGGCTCGCCCTGAGAGCCGGTGCACATGATGACCACATCTTTTTCGGGCATGCCCAGCGCCTGGTCAATGGAGACCTGCAGCTTCTCGGGGATATCCAGGTAGCCCAGCTTGCGGGCGATTTTGGCGTTATCCTGCATGCTGGTGCCGACGAAAGCCAGCTTGCGGCCGTGACGCTCGGCGGCGTTGGCCACTTGCTGCATGCGTGATACCAGCGAAGCAAAACTGGCAATGATTATGCGCCCGGAAGCCTGCTTGAACACCTTGTCCAGAGCGTCATCGATCACCCTTTCGGAGGGCGTCCAGCCGGCGCGTTCAGCGTTGGTCGAATCAGCCAGCAGCGCCAGCACGCCGCGCTGTGAAAATTCTGCCAGCTTGGCGTAGTCGGTCGGCCAATCGTCCACCGGCGTGTGATCGAATTTGTAATCCGACGAATGCACCACCAGCCCAACCGGCGTGGTAATGCCCAGCCCCACCCCGTCGGGGATGGAATGGCATACGTGGAAGAACTCGACCTTGAAGGGGCCGATTTCAATTGTGTCGCCGGCATTTACGGTGTGCAGTTCGGCCCGCTCGGCGCCGCCGTTCTTCGCCAGCTTGACTTCCAGCAGGCCGCGTGTCAGCGGGGTGGCGTAAATAGGTGCCTGGATTTCATCCAGGACATGGCGGATGGCGCCGGTGTGGTCTTCATGACCATGCGTGATTATGATGGCGCGCACTTTGTCGCGCTTATCCTGTAAATAGGTCATGTCGGGGATGATGTAATCCACCCCCAGCATGTCGCTGTCGGGGAACATCAGTCCGGTATCGACAATGAGGATGTCTTTGCCGTACTCATACACCATCATGTTTCGCCCGACCTCCCCCAAGCCCCCTAGAGGAACGATGCGAAGTTTATTTTCTTTCATATTGTTTTAAAGTCCTACCTTCAAAATAGATTTAAATTCACAGATTATCTGTGTTATTCAGGTCAAATTTAAAACCCCGGTGATTGTACCCAACCGGGGCGATACGTCCTGCCAGAAGCTGCAACCGCTCGGAAAAAGCGTATCCCACCTGCGCCGGTATTCCGGCGGAATTTTTGTTAATCAATTGATGTATTTTAACACAAGATACCGCTTTTGTCAAAAAAATATGTATACCTTGATGAGCTTGGAAATATTACCAGAGCCACCTTAATGCTGCACGCCCCGCAGCTCGCCGCAGCGTTCGCAGGAGGGGTCATCGCACAGCAGCGCCAGCGGGTTCTCGTGGATCAACCCGACGATCATGTCGATCATCTCATTGAGCGGCAGCGCGCGCACCTTCGCCTGCCCGATTCTTTGCTCGCGGGTAAATTCATCCAGGTAGGCAGCCGCCTTCTCGAAACCCAGAGAGCAGCCCGGGAAATTGGGGCATTCAACTGCGGCAGTGGTGGTTAACGCCCAGCGGATAAACTGCCGCCGCCCTGCCAGCTTCTCGGCGTAATGGATGCTGGTATTGACGGTGTGATTGACCCCCAGTAGCAGCACCCAACCGTTTTCCTGCGCCAGCGCGCCAATGGGCGCCAGCGGTTCTTCCAGCGTCTGCGCCTGCAAGGCGGCGTCCACACCAACGCCGGCAAAGGACAAGATCGGGTGCGAGGAGCGTTTCGCCTGTGGGTGGCGCCGCAGCAGTTCCGGCAGCGCGCCCATGAGCGGGTCGGCCGGCATATCGGGCCTGTAGAACTCCGCCATGGCGTTCAGATCTCTGCCAGCGCCGTACAGGGCTGCATTTTCCTGCGGGCCGTCCTCGGGCAGGATCATGGTCTTATAGGTGTGGGTGGGCATCATCAGGCGCGGTTGGACCGCCATCAATGCGCCCAGCAGAACCTCAGCACCACCGCGTATCTCGCCGAAGGCTTTGACTGAAGCATGCGCGATGACCGGGCGCTGCGCTTCCAGTCCCAGGTCTCGCAATCCGCGTTCTACATCTCGATAGGTCAGCATGGCACCCTCCGGCATAAAAGGATTCAGTCAAGATCCTCTGGGTGTACGACTTTGCCAGTCAGGCTGCCCGGCCTGGATTCGCACAGGCGGGTAATCAGGGCAGCATCCTTCACCAGGCCTGTCTCGGCCGACTCAACGGCATAACAATAAATATTATACGTCAGAAGTTCAGCCGCAGCCCAGGTGGTCAGGCCAGCCAGCCCCAGTTGAGTGGGCAGCAGTGACTGCGCTTCCTCCTCTGCCGGCTTAGCCAGGACGAGGACGACTGTGCCGTTGCCGCTCTCCTCTAACCAGCCAGCAGCGGCGCGCAGCAACAGAAAAGGTCCGCTCAGGTTAAGTTCCAAACCGCGCGTCCAATCCCACTCGTCCAACGCCAGCAGCCCGCCCGGCGGCTGGATGTGCAGGCTGTGCACCAGAATGTCCAGGCGCTTGAAGTCATTGGCCACATCCTCCAGCAGACTGCGCGCCGATAACCCTTTGCCGGTGTCAACGGTGTACGTCTGGCAGCGCACACCCAGCGCCTGCACAGCGCGGCAGGTTTCGTCCAGGTGATTAGGCGCCAGGTCGTGGGCGGCAACCGCTGCCCCGGCTCGCGCCAGGCTGAGGGCGATCCTGCGCCCCAGCGGGCGTCCGGCGCCTATCACCAGCGCAACCCTTCCTGCCAGGCTCCCTTTTATGCCTGTGCTCACGGCAGCCCGCCCGCCGTGCCCGGCGCGCACACCGGGATAGGATCGGCATTATCTTTGGCGTTCAGCCTGAGGTTGAAGTACGGCGAGGGATCCAGGGTGTTTTCGATCTCCAGCTCGTTGAGGAAACGCCCGCTGCCGTCATCGCGCACAATTGAAAAATGCAGGTGCACGCCGGTCGGGTTGCCGGCCGTACCCGAATAATTGCCCTGATAGCCCAGCAGCGTGCCGGCGCTGACGAATACCTCGCTGGTGCCGGGCGGGAACTGTGCGGCGACAAAGGAATTGCCCTGCTCATCCGCCATGTGGGTGTAGTACGTCCAGATCTGCCGCCCGGGATTGAGCGGGTCGGAAGGCACGCGGATGATGACGGTGGACTTCCAATCCGGCAGGCGCGTCAGGTAGCCATCGTAGGCCGCGACGACCGGCGTGACCCCTACTGGAGCGCCGCCGAAGATATCCAGCCCGCTGTGGCGGTGGCCGGGACGGAAGGAATCATCCCAAACGAAACCGATGTAGCCGTCAGTAGGGAAGAGGAAAGGTGCCTGGGTGCAGCGCTGCCCAGCGCGCACAGCCCAATCGGGGTACGCCTGGGGGTTGCGAATGTACTGCATCACCCGGCTCAGACGCGAGGATGTGCGGCCGCCGGCGCGGAAAAAATAATACGCGCCCACAATCCCGGCAATCACCACCAACCCGAGCAGCAAGGAAAAAGCGCGTCTCATGCTGGCTGCAGCAAGCGCGCCTGCATCGACCAGGGTCCCGCCCAGGTGATCTCTACCGGCCGGGACTGCCCGCGCAGGTTTTCATCGCTCTCGACGAACACCAGCTTGTTGGTGGGCGTGCGGCCCTTCCAGCGCCCGCGCACCTTCTCCTCGAACAGCACCTCGACGGGTATGCCCAGGTAGCCGGCATGGATCTCGGCGGCGATGCTCTCCTGCAGTTCCTCCAGCAGGCGGAAACGGCGCCACTTTTCTTCGTCCGGCACATTATCCTGCATGCGGCGCGCCGAGACGGTACCCGCCCGGGGTGAGTAACGCGCCAGGTGCGCCACATCCAGCTTGAGCTCGGCCAGCAGGTCGTAGGTGTGCTGGAAGGCGCTCTCGCTCTCGCCGGGAAAGCCCACAATCACGTCTGTGGCAATGGAGACGCCCGGAATGCGCGCGCGGATCTTCTCAACCAGAGCGCGGTACTGGTCTGCGGTGTAACCGCGCCGCATTTCCGCCAGCACAGTATCGTCGCCAGCCTGAACAGGCACCTCGATGTGCGGCATAACCTTGGGTAACTCCGCCACCGCATCCAGCAGGTCGTCGGTCATCCAGTTGGGGTGCGAGGTCAGGAAGCGAATGCGTTCCAATCCTTCGATCTGCTGCAGGCGGCGCAGCAGCCCGCTCAGGTTGGGGTAGTCGGGATTGTCCTTGCCATAGCGGTCGACGATCTGCCCAAGCAGGGTGATCTCGCGCACCCCCTGGGCGACCAGCGAACGCGCCTCGCTTAGAATCTCTTCCGGGGGGCGGCTGCGCTCGACGCCTCGCCGGTAGGGGATGATGCAGAAGGTGCAGGCGTGCGAACAGCCGTACACCACCGGCACGAACGCCGCTACCAGGCTGTCACGCTGCTCCCTGGGCAGCGCCAGATCCTCATCCTGCAGGGCGTACCGCAGCGCGGTTTCCTTTTCCTCTTCATCGCGCGCGTCGCGCTGGAGGAGGTATTCGACCAGGGGGCGCGGGTCGGAGGGTGGTGAAAAGACATCCACATACGGGAAGCGTTCAGCCACTTTTTGGTTGCCTTTGACGCCCACCAGGCAGCCCATCAGGTTGATGACCAGGTCGGGGCGGGACTTTTTGAGCGGGCTGAGTGAACTGAGCCGTCCATAGGCTTTATCCTCGGCGGACTGGCGCACCACGCAGGTGTTCAACACGATCACATTGGCGTCCTCGGCGCGCGCGACCCCGCGGTAGCCCAGGTGCTCGAGCGCCGAAGCCACCCGCTGCGAGTCAGCCACGTTCATCTGACAGCCTTCAGTCCAGATGTAGTATTTCATGGGCGGTATTATAACAAGAAATCAGGCGAAATTAGGGCAGGAATGGTCTTATTAAGGTCATCGGGGAGCGGCGGGCAGGAACGAGGGTGGTCCGATCCGAATTGTGGAATGCGAGTGGAAAATCTGGATTCGGTTGGGCTTTGCGGTCTCTTCCTGATCCAGCGCTGATTCACGCGTGCCTTAGGCTTGACCTGGGGAGTCATCGTTAGCCGAGATCTCCGCAGAAGTGGTCCTTACGGAAGCGGGCGGGTGGGCGGACCGGTCGATTGTCGTCCTAAAAAATGTTAACCGCGCGCATGATTGACAAAAAAGATTTCAATGCTATGATATTATTTGGATAATATATATCCAATTTATATATTCCTGTCCCCATCTCCGTCTCATCACACCTTGCGGGCAATCTCGCTGTGAGGAGGCGGCTGTATGGCGATCAAGTTTGACCTTCTACGCCCGGATGATTTGCTCAACCTCAAAATTGAGGGGGAAAACCTTCGCCTCGACGCGGAGGATCGCTCTGCGCCTGTGTTGGTTTTGGAGGACCGCAGCCAGCCTGGTTATCTGATTGTCACCTTTCCGCCGCAAACGGTGGCCGAGGAGGCGTTCTACGAAGCCTCCTCAACCAAACCGCCGCCGAAAGAGCAAAACAAGCCGTATAACAGCAACCCGCCGCCCGAGGGTTTACCATCTGCGCCGGTCACCGCTCGTATTGGCGGTCCGTCCCGCCTGGTGTTCCGCATCCCGGCCGGGTCAGACACGCGCATCCCTTTCAATATCGAGGGTGTGCTGGATTGGGACGGGTTTGAATTCAGCGTTTCCCCCCTGGCAGATGTGCCGCCTGAACCGACTGCCCTCGAGCGGCAGGCTGCGCCCAACATCAGCGAGCCCAAACGGCTGGAAAGCATCATCGAATTGCCCTACCGCCTGCATATTTCCCCCAACCATGCCGTTGGTTGGCTGCACGCCCGCGGGCTGCGCACGCGCGCCGGCGTGACCGAGCTGTGGCACACGCGACTGGCGCTGCGGCCCGAAGGTGACCAGTTCGTCGAGCTCTCGCGCTGGCAGCCCGCCCCCTTGCGCGCGATCTGGTCTCCAGATTACAACCGCAACAGATTTAAGGGGGACCCGCCGGTCTTCCAGGCCAAAGATCCCGATATGGGCGTCCTGACGGCCATGACGCCCTATGACCGGCATGCGATTGTTGTGCTCACCTCGGCTTTCCGGGGTTTCATTCGCGACGTGAATGACTCGCGCACCTACCAGCCGAAGCCATTTTTCGCGGAACAATTGATCCTTTCCCCGCTGGGCGGCTGGCTAAAATCGCGCGGCAACTGGGACCCGCCTGTGCCCTTCCGGTCGCGTTTCTTCACCGTTCCCCAAATACCGGGCCGGCAGGTGTTCACGGCCGCCATTGGCGACCTGCTGCGCGAGGTTGCCCGCCAGCCTCTGCCGCGCGAGCTGCGCAGTTTACGCGGCTTGCCGCCCGATCTGATCCGTTCGGCTTCCGCGAATGGCGAAGGATCAGAGAGAGTCGCGGGTTCCAACCGATCGTCTGGCGCTGCCAGCAACCTGAATCCCCTTGAGCTGGAGCGCGCGGGTGTAAATCTTAACCTGGATTTGGGCGGCATCCTCTGGCCGCCGTTGACCGGCGAGACCGGCGACCCGCTCAGCCTGTCAGAGTGGACGCACATCGCCACCCTCGGGCGCGACCATTATGTGCGCATTGTATATGAAGGCCATCTCTATCCTTATGGCCACCGGGCTGCGCTCATTAAAGTAACCGAGCGAAAAATCCGCGATGTTCCCCATCCGGAGGGCAGCACCGCGCCGCTGGCCTACCTGGTGCAGCGCATGTTCATTGTTGTCCGCCAGCCGCTGCGCGATTTTACAGACCCGGCGGTGAAGTCCAAAATGCTGCACGGCGGGCGCGGCTTGCCTTTCCGCAATATCCGCCTGACCACCTTGACCACCCCTGATATCGCCAACCCGGAGGATGGCGGTGGCAAGATCAGCGGCACGACCTACTCCTTCTGGGTGCGGCTGGGCAGCGGTGCCAGCGACACGGACGACTTCAAGTTTCACGCGGTCGGTGAGGACATTGCCGGCAAAAGCATCGACATGAGCGCATCGTTGATCTTCATTCCGCTGGACGAGGATGAAGCGGCTCGCAAGAAGGTTTTTACCGCTTATAAGGAAGCCAAAGAGGCCCGCGTGATCCAGGTCCCCGGGCAAAAGGTCGCCTATGCTCCCGCTGCGCCGGGCGGCGCTAACGAGAACACCAACCTGCTCACCAGCGCGTTGTATTTCACCAGCCATACCGCCCCGGCAGGCAAAGAATTCGGCATGTTCCTGCCGCAATTGCAGATGGCCAGCGTCAGCCTGCCAGCCGTCGAGGCCATCCTCGGCCAGCCGGCCGTGACCCATATCGCGCTGCACGAGCAGTATCTGGAAAATATGGCTGGCAACACCACCAGCCTGTTCGCCCAAATTGTTAAGGAGGCCGATAAAGGCGAGGTCCAGCCTGACAGGCTGGTTTCGACTTTCAGCGCGGATAAAGGCGGCGGCTTTGCCACCCCCGATTTGTCCATTACCGGGCTGACCAGTAAACTGGGCCCAATGGCCGGCAGCCTGGGCAATGCCGCTGGCGATATCTTCGACCCGGCCGACTTCTTCAATGACCTCAATAACAGCGCAAAGTTGTTTGGCACGCTCAGCCTGGCCAGCCTGCTGCAGCCGCTCACGCTGACTGCTGGCGCGCCCAAGTTGAATTTCAATAAGGAGGTGCTGCCAGCCGCGCCGCCTGCCCAGAAGATCAAACTGGTGGCCACCCTGGACTGGACGCCGGAAGTCAAGGACCTCAACTTCGGCATTGTCACCTTTCACGCCGACCGTGATGGCAGCCCCCAGACCCGCGCCAAGTTCACCGTCCATGGGCGCTTCGAGCAGGTGGTTGAACTGCCACCCAGCGGTGCGGTCCCGCCGCCGTTCGGGAAGATGGAGGGCAGCCTGACCAACTTCCGTATCGAGCTGCTCAACGTGGTCGAGGTGCTCTTCGAGCGCTTTGCCTTTTCCAGTGAAGCCGGTAAGAAGACAGATGTGATTGTCGATCTGGATTCCAAAACGCCGGTACGCTTCAAGGAGGACCTGCGCTTCGTTGAAGAGCTGCGCAAGACCATCCCGCCCGGCCTGTTCGGGGACGGCCCTTACCTGGATATCAACGCCACGCGGGTCAAGGCCGGTTTCAGCCTTGGGCTGCCGCCGGTGGCGGTGGGGGTTTTCGCCTTGCGGGATGTGGTCCTGGCGGCTTACATCGAGCTGCCTTTCCTGGACGGTAAACCGGTCTTCGATTTTGCCTTCTCCAGCCGCGAGCGGCCGTTTAATTTGACCGTCGCTTTCCTCGGCGGGGGCGGCTTCTTTCACCTGCAGATTGACACGCTGGGTATCAAGCTGCTCGAGGCTGCCCTGGAGTTCGGTGCGTCGGCGTCCGTCAACCTGGGGGTGGCGTCCGGGGCGGTGCAATTCATGGCGGGCATTTACTTCTCGATGCAGCGCCGCGAGATCGGCGGCAAGGAGGTGGACGCCGCCACGCTGGAGGGTTACCTGCGCATGCGCGGCGAGCTGTCTGTTCTCGGCTTGATTTCGGTCTCGCTGGAGTTCTATCTCAGCTTCCGCTACGAATCGGCGCCCAAGAGCGCCGTCTACGGCCGCGCCACCCTGACGGTAAAGGTGGAGGTGCTGCTCTTCAGCACCTCGGTTGAGATCACGGTCGAAAAACGCTTTGGCGGCTCGAGCGGTGATCCCTTATTCCTGGAAACCTTCACCAGCGCGCAGGTGTGGGATGAGTACGCCGGGGCGTTCGCCTGAGCGGGCAGAACAGGAGCAAAAACGATGAGCCAACAGACGATCCAATTCACCATCATGCCGCGCGGGTTGACTTTGAACCCGCCGGCGCCGCCTGTCTCCGTGCTGGTTTCTCCCCGCCTTTCAGGCGCAGATACCCTTGGACAGTTCCCGGATTGGGTCAACTGGACCGGGCGCATCAAGGAGCGCGGGCTCAGGCTGGTCCTCGGCTGTGGCGGGAAAAAGCTGACCGTGGAGGTGAATACCAAGCCGCTGCGCCCCGACCTATGGCAGGCGCTATTCAATGAAGAGACCTTCGTGCGCCCGTATGCCTTCCGCGACTACAGCGACCGGGCAGTTTTTTCATTTTCGAAGCGCTCGGCGCTCAGCGCGCTCAAGTCGATTTACCAGCAGGCGGGTGTCCTTCTGGCGCTGCCGCGGCGCGAAGAAGGCTTCGGCGGCGACAAGCGTGAATGGCCCAACCATCACCTGCTCAAAAGCCTGCTGGATGGGCTCCAAGTGAACTGGGACCGCCAGAGCGGCGAGCGGCTGCGCAGCCAGTACCGCGATATTTTTGGTAACCTGAAGATGGAGCCTTCGGCAGTCAGCCCAAGGATCAATCCCGACGCGATCAACCCGGATGGCACGCTCAACAACCTGCCGGCAGCGGGGACGCAAGCAGCGATCCAATACAACCAGCTGGTCGCCAGGCAGTTTGCGGTTTATTCACACATGCCGCAGGGCAAGGCGATCGAGGAAAATCCGCCCGACTTCGACGCGCTGATCGATTTTCACCAGGCGCTCAGCTCGCTGAGTTCATACCCCGAGTTGCTGCGGGCGCTGGGGCTGGTGTTCGACTTCGACCTGCCAGCCGATTTCGTCAACGCGACGCCCATCCACACTCCTGGCCGGCTGGCGGTCATCGATCTGGTCCAGCCGGGCTGGCAGGTGACCACCAGCGCTCCGCCGAACATGCCGGTGCAGGAAACCGCCTACCTGTATTTTGGAACGAGTGAGGCGCGTATGTTCACCACTGCGCCGGGCGTGCTGGGCGGCGCCCGCAGCGAGTTGGAGATCTTTGGCCTGCTGCACCTCGACCCGGCCCGCTACGGCCTGGCGCAGATGGATGTCGAGAGCGGTATGCACAAAATCATTCTGCTGGCCGAAGCTTTTCAGTACGGCCGCGATTGGCCCGAACCGCCCGAACACCCGCAGGTGTACGATGAAACCTCCACACTGCCTTCGCTGCGCTCGGGCGGCTTTTCGGTCTACGCCGACGGGCGCGCGCTGCGCCTGGCGCGCACTTTCCTGAACAACAAGAAATTCAACCAGGACCTGGAAGCCAATGCGGCCGCTGTGCGGCCGTTCTTCGCCGAGGACCTCAACCAGGGCTATCGGGTGGATATCTGGGATTCGTTCAGCGGGCAGTGGTATTCACTGCACCGCCGTCTGGCGGCATACACCATCGGCGAGCTGACCTATAAACCGCAAGACGAAGTGGAGGGTTTTGCCCAGCTTGCCGCCGGGCAGGCCGCGCCTGACCCCGATAACCCGCCGCCCGACGACCTGTACCTGAACGAGTCGCTGGCCAATTGGGCCGGCTGGAGCCTGAGCGCGCCCTTCCCTGGCAGGGGTCTTTCGGCTGACCCTGACCCGGCCAAAGCCCTCGACGAGGACCCCTCCCACCCAGTGAACGAACCCGCCACGCCTTTCAAGATGACGACTGAATTCGTAGCCGCGCGGGGCTCTTTGCCATCCCTGCGCTTCGGGCGGCGTTACCGCCTGCGCCTGCGGGCTGTTGACCTGTGCGGCAACAGCATGAAGCACTCCGATCCGCTGGCCGGGCTGCTATCCTTGATCTCAGGGCTGCCGCGTGACCCGGAAGGGACACCCTACCTGCGCTACGAGCCGGTGATTAACCCATCGGTCATCCTGCGTGACGAACGCGGCGTGACAGCGCCGGGCTCGCAGCTGCAGCGATTGGTCATCCGCACCTTCAACGATGACCCATCCAAAGACGCCGACCCGGCTGACCTGAGCGCCTCGGACCGCTTCATTGTCCCGCCCAGCACCAGTGTCGAAATGGGCGAGCGGCTGGGCATGTTCGACAAAAATGGCAGGCTGGATACCAGCCCGGGGATGTACGATCTGATCGCCAGCCGCGACGCCGGGCAGCTCAATCACGTCAAGCTGGCGGTGGCCGGCCAGGAGCAGGAGGTCCCGCTCGATAGCGCCGAGATCCTGGATGCTGTCCCGTACCTGCCGGATGTGCTGGCGCGCGGCGCAGCGCTGCGCAACCTGCCCGGCGCGCCAGAGGGCAGCCGCGCCGCGGTCGAGCCAGGTGCCGGCGCCGCCCAGGCCCTGCCCTACAAAAACCTGGAGGGCGCTAACCCGCGCCCAGGTTCGGCTGCGCTGGTCAGTTTTGGCGGCCAGGGCGACTGGCAGAACCTGCAGCCCTTCCGCCTGGCGCCAGCCGACGGCGCCGGCCCGCCAGAATGGGACCCGCAAAAGCGCGTGCTGACGGTTTACCTGCCCAAGGCGCACCTGGCTGTTATCCCGCTAAGCAGCTACCTGACCGCTGACGACCTCAAATTGATGGGCGTGTGGCAGTGGCTGCGCGAATTTTTCGACCAGGTCAGCCAGGATTACCCTGCGCTGCCGGTGCTTGACCCGCGGTTGGACGCAGAACGGATTGCCCACATCCTGCAGCGCGCGGTCGAGGGCGGCCATTGGATGCTCACCCCGCCCACCCTGCTGACGCTGGTGCACGCCGTGCAGCAGCCGCTCGGCCGCCCGGCCTTTACCGCCATCACCACCCAGCGCTACCCCTACGGCACTCCATTGCCGAAGGAATCGGACAAAGACCCGCGCAAGATCAAAATCGATGAAATGCTAAACCCGGATCCGAAAGTTCTGCAGACCGCCCCTGAAGCCTACCCGACCGCCGAGAGCGAACTGGCGCCGGTCGGCGCGTGGCGCAAACCCGGCGGGCCGGAGGCCTACCTGATGGGCGGGCTGAAAGTACACGCCGCCAGCACCGGTAAGATCGACCTGGAAGCCGAATGGGAAGATCCTTACGATGATATCAGCCATCCGCGCGAAGAAGGTGTCGATTACGTCGAGAAACACACAGCCGCCTCGGTCGATGAAATTCAGCTGCCCGGCACGCAGGAAGGCTGGCTCTCGACCGGCAGCGGTAAAAGTTACCGCTTGCTGGGCTATTACGACGCCGATCATGACCAGGTCTGCTTCGTCCGTGCAGGCGATTGGTTGGGCAGCCTGCGCAGCGGCGTGAACGCCTACAGTGACGCCGCCCCGCGCCATTACTTCAATGACACACGCCGGCACCGCGTGCGCTACACCCCGCGCGCCACCTCGCGATTTCGCGAGTATTTCGACCCTGAAGCCGGGCTGGACTTCACCCGCGCCGGAGATGCGCTGTGGGTGGATGTGCCCGCCTCTGCTCGACCGGCCGCTCCGCAGGTCAGTTACATCATCCCGACCTTTGGCTGGCAGCGCGAGACGCATACCAACCTCAAGCGCAGCGTGCGCTTTGGCGGCGGGCTGCGGGTATATCTCGAGCGGCCGTGGTTCTCCTCCGGGATGGGCGAGCTGCTGGGCGTCAGCCTGTACGACCAAACCCCCAACGGTCCGCTTAGCGACCGTGAGAAGTGGAAGCCATGGGTCAGTCAGTGGGGCGCCGACCCGATCTGGGAATCGCCGCGTCTGTCCAAGTACCCGTACGCCAGCAACTTCCCCAACCGCGCCGCGGAGGAGGCCAACCTGGGCTTACCAGGACGCGCGCCCGGGCGGGTGGCAGTGGCTGGTTTTCAGGTCGAGTTCGATTATCAGAACCAGAAATGGTTCGCCGACCTAACGGTCGACGCGGTAACCCCGGCCTACACGCCTTTCATCCGCCTGGTGCTGGTGCGCTACCAGCCCTTCGCCCTGCCTGATGCCAAGCTTTCGCCTGCTGTGCTGGCTGACTACATCCAGCTCACCCCGCAGCGCTCGGCGCTGCTGACCGCCGACCCTTACCACCCGCGCCGCCTGCGTCTGACCGTCAGCGGGCCGGCTCCAGTCGGCCCTAAGCCGGTCAACACCAGCCGTGAACAACCCAGCGAACCCATCAGCACACCGACGCGGGTTGAAGTCAGCCTGCAGCGCCGTGTCAGTGGTCTGGAAAGCGACCTGGCCTGGCAGGATGCCCCTGCTGGCCACGCGGTGATCACTGCCACGAAACCCCCTGTGGGCCTGCTGCGCTGGTCGGGTGAAATCAACTTCACGACTATCCCCGATCCTGGTGAATACCGCCTGGTGATCCGCGAGTATGAGTATATCTCAGCAAACTATGTCGTCACCAGCGGGCGCGGGCGTGCTGCCCGCCGCGAACATCCCGGCCGCCTGATTTATGCGGAAACCGTGTTGATTGACAGCGGGCTGCTTAATCCACCCGAAAACCCGGGTGCGAACAGCCTCTGACATTTCACCGCTCAAGGTTCTTGCCATGCCGCCCGGCGGATGGTTATTGCCAGCCGCGCTGTTCGGTGAAGCGCACTGATGATGAATTAAAATCGCCGCGCCCTGCGGAACCCGCTTGCATCCTGCGGAACCCGCTCCAGGGAGCTGTGTAAATCGATGAAGCGGCGTTTGTTGCTGGCCACCTCGGGCGAAAGGGGCGGACTCCGCCTGCCTGGATGGTTCTCGCTGCTCAAATCCACCATGCCAGTCCTTGCTTTTTATCCTGCCGCCGCATGCTTGCACCGAATTTTTCTTATCCAGTAGACGGCGAGTATAATGCTGATACGCTGTTCTCATTGCCGCCTATCTGGGTCGCATTTCGGCCCTTTTCGTCGATACTATAAATCAGCTGATTTTCGCTGCCGGAAACTCTATCTCAACCGGCAGCAGCGTGCCTGTCTGAGCGGCGGCGGATGGGAGACTTTCGATGAAGTTGGACCTGCAGAGGCACAAACTGCTCTTCCTGTTACTGCTGGCAGATTTTGTTTTTATCCTGCTGCACTGTCTTTACGTTTATACCGATCTGCTCGGCACCAGCCTGTACTCGCTCTCGCGCGACCGCGGTTATGCTGAATTCTTTCAATTCACCAAAGAGTTGTGGATTGCGGTGTTGTTCCTGATCCTGGCTGTTCGCCAGCGCCGCGGGCTCTATTACGTTTTTTCGCTGCTTTTCCTTTACTTTCTGGTCGATGATTCCTTTGAGTTCCACGAGAGCTTCGGTGAATTCCTGGCTGACATCTTCAATTTGCTGCCCGCCCTGGGATTGCGAGCCGTGGATTTAGGCGAGCTGCTGGTCTCGGCTGCCTTTGGGTTGCTCTTTCTGCTGTTGATCGTTATCCTCTACCTGTTAAGCGATACTTTTTCGCGCCGCGTAGGTCTCAATATCATCGCGCTGGTTATCATCCTGGCTTTCTTTGGTATCGCCTTCGACATGTTCGAAATCATTATTGCGCAGCCAGAAATCGAGCGTATCTTTGTCATCCTGGAAGAAGGCGGCGAATTGCTGGTGATGAGCGTGATTACCTGGTTTGTTCACCAACTCGATCTGCATCAGGACCGGCTGCCATTTTCTTTATTGCCTTTCAGGCAGCCCGTGGATAAACCCGCGGATGGAAATTAAACCCTTTTCGTCACATTTTTAATTTTCTGGCGTCTTATTAACTGGATTAACTTCATGCAAACGGATTCACCCCTCGACAAAGATCCACGGCTGCTGGATAAACAGGACCTGGTGGCAATTTATGAACTTCTCAGCCCGCGGTTGTTTTCCTATGCCTTCCGTTTGCTTGGCGATAACCATCTGGCGGAGGATTGCGTGTCCGAGACATTCAGCCGGTTCTTAAAAGCCATACAACGAGGCCTGGGCCCCCGGGAAAATGTCAGGGCGTACCTCTACCGGATCGCGCACAACTGGATAACGGATTATTACCGCCATCGCATTCCGGAAGATACTCTTGAGGGACGGCATTTAAACCTGCCTTCGGAGAATCCGGCAGTAACAGTGAGCCTGAACCTGGATCGCGACCGGGTGCGCCAGGCACTGCTGAATCTGCCGCCGGAACAACAACAGGTGCTCATGCTGCGTTTTTATGAGGAATGGCCGCATGAAGCGACCGCTGCAGCGATCGGTAAAACCGTGGAAGCCACGCGGGCTTTGCAGTACCGTGCGCTCAACGGATTGCGCAGAATGCTCGTCGCAGTCGAAGAATAGGAAGCATTACATGCACGATAACCATTCGCAGGACCCCATCGATCCTCGCCTGGCAGAGCTGCTGGACCAGCTCCGCGAGGTGCCGCAGCGCGACCCCGAACAGGCTGCTCGCAGCCAGGGCAGGTTCCTGGCCGAGCTGGAAGAGCTGCCTTTTCCGGCTGCTCAACCCACTTTATGGCAGCGTATACTGCGGCGAATCGGATTGGACGAGGATCCATTTACTGACCTGGAGGATATGAACATGACTTCAAAGAGAAGCCGCCTGGCGTTGACCGTCGCGGCGGCAATAATTATTGTTGTTACTGTATTGTTCGGAGGTTCGGCGGCTACAGTTTTGGCTGCCCAGTCCGCCATCCCCGGCGACGCGCTGTACGGCGTCAAAACCACCATCGAGCAGACGCGCCTGTCACTCGCCCGCGATGCAGCATCGCGAGCGGATCTTCAGCTTCAGTTCGCTGAACGCCGTCTGCAGGAGATTGAAAAACTGGTCGCTGAAGGACGCTATCAGAATATCCAGGCAGCCACCCAGGAATTCGAGGCGCACGTCCGCAATGCGCTCAACGAGATCGAGCAGGTGGCCGAAGGCGACCCCAACCTGGCTGCCAGCCTGATGGCGCGCATCACCACCCAACTCAGCCGCTATGCAGATTCGCTTGGCAGCCTGGTCAACAATTTGCCCGAGCCGCTGCGCACTGACGTGCAGCGCACCATTCGCACCATCCGTGGGGAGCGGGATAATGACAACGGCAATGTGAACGGGAACGCCAACGAGTCGATCAACGCGAACAGCAACGACGACCTGAGTGAAAACAACAATGACGACCTGGATGAAAACAGCAACGACGATGACACGACCACGCGCAATCTGCGAAATACCGGGCGCAGCGCAGGAAATGACAACACCAATTCCAATCCGGACCCTACCCGTACCCCGCCGCCCGCACAGAATACAAATGCCAACGACAATGATGATTATGACTACGGTCAGAATGACAACGATGACGGCAATTTCAACAATAACGGCAACGATAATGACGATTAACGCAGCCAACTTTCTTTGAAAGTTGACCCTGGAACTACAGGCACGCTCCTGCCTGTAGTTCCGTTTATGGGACAGAATGAAAACTGGAAATCAGCAGCGTTTAAAAATCCTTTCAGGAATCGAAGCCTGCTTGCAGCGCAAGGTGAAGATTTTTCGCCGCGAGGTCAGCCTGCTTGTTTTGGGAAGCGGCCTGCTCGCCTTTGGGATTTTCCTGCTCTTCATGGGGCTGGTGCAGTTTTCCACCCCCAATATGCCCGACAACGACGGTTTTTACCACATCAAGATGGCTTACCTGATGCACAGCGAAGGTCTCAAGCTGGATTTTCCCTGGCTGCCGCTGACCATTCTCAACCCGCGCGAATTCTATAACCACCATTTCCTTTTTCACGTCCTGCTGATTCCCTTCACCTTCGGCGACCTGGTGGTGGGCGCTAAGTGGGCGGCGGTGCTGTTTTCCAGCCTGGCTTTCCTGCTGGTCTGGCGTTTGCTGCAGGCGCAGCGCGTGCCCTACGCCTTCCTGTGGAGCCTGGGGCTGCTGGCGGTCTCCGAGGCGTTCATCTACCGCATGAGCATCACCCGCGCCCAGTCGCTCTCGCTGGGTCTGCTGGCCCTGGCGCTGCACTGGCTGCTGGCGGGCAGGCATAAACGCCTGGTTCTGCTGGGCTTCATTTACGTGTGGTTTTATAACGCCTTTCCGCTGCTGCTTGTTGTTGCCGGCGCCTATGTACTGGGACTGTGGCTGGTGGAAAGGCGCCTGGATCTGCGCCCGCTGCTGTTCAGCGGAGTGGGCATAGCCGCCGGGCTGGTGATCAACCCGTACTTCCCTTACAACCTGCTTTTCATTGTCCAGCACATTCTGCCAAAATTGGTGGATACCACCGCCATCAGCGTGGGCAATGAGTGGTACCCGTATACCACCGGTCAACTGCTGTCCAATTCACCGCTGGCCCTGGTTGCCTTTGCCAGCGCCATGCTCGCGCTTGGTCTGGCAGGGCGGCGCATGGACACGCGCACTGCTGCCGCTTTGCTGCTGTCCTGCCTGTTTGGGTTAATGCTTTTTCAATCGCGCCGCTTTGTGGAGTACTTCCCCGCTTTTGCCCTTATCCTGGCGGCCTTTGCCTGGGCGCCGCTCATCCTGCGCCAGCGTCTGGAACAGGGGCGGGTGAGTGACCAGGGTGAGGCCGTGCGTCATCCCTGGCTGCGCCGCCATACCTCTGCGCTGGTGCTAACAGCCCTGCTGGCGGCTGGCATGTTTACCACCTTCAACCGCGCGCAGTCCGCGCTGCAAACCTCCAAGCCGTATACGCTGTACGCCGGCGCGTCAGCCTGGCTGCAGGAGAATACGGCTGCGGGTGAGCGTGTCTTCCAGACCGACTGGGACGACTTCCCGCGCCTTTTTTTCTATAACCACCACAACACCTACCTTATCGGCCTGGATCCCACCTACATGCAGTTCTATGATGCTGCCCTGTACGACACCTGGGTGGAGATCAGCCGTGGGCGGGTCGAGAACCCAACCTCTCTGATCGCCGACAACTTTGGCGCCCGCTACGTGCACACCGATCTGCTGCACGAAGGGTTCATCCAGCAGGCTGAAAGCGATCCGCGCCTGGTTGAGGTGTACCGCGACCAGGATGCGGTCATTTATCAGGTTTTGGGGGAATAATTCCGCAACTGGGGAGTCTACTGCGCCAGTACGTTTGCCATCTGGTAATACTCTTGCGGCAGCTGCTTTTTCCCACTGGTGACGTCGCTGAGCGGCAGTGGCTGGATCTCGCGCCCAACCAGGGCGGTCATCACCCCGGCGCTGCCTTCGCTGAGCATCGCAACCGCCCGAGAGCCGAAGCGCGATGCAAGCATACGGTCGAAGGCGCTCGGCTTTCCACCGCGCTGGATATGCCCCAGGATGGTCACGCGCGTGTGAAAGCCCACCTCCATCTTGTTGAGAGATTCGGTCAGTGAAGCAGCCCCAGGTTTGGCGCCCTCTGCCATGACCACGATGCAGTGGGTCTTCCCGCGCCGGTAGGCTTCTTCGATGGTTTGGGCGACGCGCTCCACAGGTGTGTCGATCTCGGGCACCAGCACCATCTCGGCGCCGGTGACGATGCCAGCCTGCACCGCCAGGTAGCCGGACGCCTGTCCTACGGTCTCGATGATGAAAGCGCGGTTGAGCGATGAAGCCGTGTCGCGCAGCTTATCGATGGCATCCATAATCGTGTTCAGGGCGGTATCCACGCCAATGCACATGTCGGTGCCAAAAATGTCATTGTCGATCGAGGCAGGTATACCGATGGTGGGGATGCCGCGCTCGTACAGCGCCAGAGCGCCTTTCTGGCTGCCGTCCCCGCCGATGATGATCAGCGCGTCAATGCGCGCGTCGTTGATATTGCGCACGGCTTCGCGCTGCCAGCGCTCTTCCATAAACTGCTCGCTGCGCGCGGTTTGTAGAATCGTGCCGCCGCGCTGCAGAATGCCGCCCACATCCCGCGGACCCAGCGGACGGAAAGACCCGCGGATAAGCCCGTCGAAGCCGTTGACCGCGCCAAGTACCTGATAGCCGTTGGCCTGACCAGCCCGCACAACAGCGCGGATACAGGGATTCATACCTGGGGCATCGCCGCCGGAGGTTAAAACACCAAGCGTTTTCAGAGGGTATTTAGGATTCATAATTCAGGTGAGGATTTATTGAAGTTTTATGGTCTCAACCAGCACATTGCCGTCCCCGACCAGCTCTGTTAACTGCTGAATAAGCTCTCGGCAAATGCCGGTGGTCTCATTGGGGAACTCGATTAACACGCGCGAACCTGCTTCAAAGAGCAGCAATGCGAATTTGTCGCGGCCTGGCATCGAACGCAGAATGCCATGCACGCGGCGCAGCCTGCGCACATCGCGTTGTTTATCCCCGCATGAACGCAGCACAACCTTGACCATGCGGATTTCGCCAACCTCGTCCGCGCTTCCGCTGGACGGCAAGGGCGGTACAAGGTACCGCAAGTGGCTGAAAGCCGCGGGTTCTACCAGCGGGGGTGCAGGAGGCTGCGGGGCGCTTTTCACCGCGGTGGTCGATTCCGCTGGCGACGATACCGCGGGTTTCTCCTGTTTTGGGGTGCCCATTTGTTCGGGCGACTGTGGCGGGGGCTGGCTGGACTGTGCAAGAGCAGCCGAGAAGCGCATATCAGGCGGTTCCAGCAGGTGCCAGTCATCCGGCTCTGGCGGAGGTGCAGGCGTTTCCTCGGATTGAGCGTGGTCCAGACGCGGTTCAGCCATGCGTCTGAGTTCTGGCATGTCCTGACTGACTGTGTAGATACCCCCGACAGCCTGATTCTCTTCGTCAGGCAGGTAGCTCAGATATGGATCAATTTCCTGCCCGCCTTCCCCTACCTCCAGGAAGAGCTCGCTCAGCCTGTCGACCAGGACCTTGGGGTCGCTATTTTCATTGTCCACGCGTCCCTCTGCCAGGAGCACGCGGTCGGGCGTGACCAGAGCGTTGAACTGCTCCCAGGCGCGTGGGAACACCACCAGCTCGATCTGCCCCTGGATGTCTTCCAGGGTGACAAAACCCATCAGGTCGCCCTTTTTGGTCTGATGATTTCGGAAGCGCACCACCATGCCGGCCACGGTGACTTTTTCCTTATGAGCGGCCGCTCCCAACTGGCCTGAGAAATGGGTAACGCGGCGCTGGAAAGTGGGAATGTAGGGTGTGAGTGGGTGATCGGAAACATACAGGCCGATCAGCTCGCGCTCCCACTCCAGTTGCTCGCGCGGGTCGAGGGAGGTCGTATTGGGTAGCACGATGGACTCTTCTACGCCGGGGATGGCGCCGAAAAAGCTGAGCTGCCCGCTGTGGACGGCGCGGAAATGGCTGGTGCTGACTGAGATAATGTGGTCCAGCGCCTGCAGAAGCGCTTTGCGCGGACCGAAACGGTCCAGCGCGCCGACCCGCACCAGGCATTCCAAAGCGCGTTTGCCAACTTTTTGTAAATCGACGCGCCGGGCAAAATCATGCAGGTCCTTGAAAGGCCCCTCGCGGCGCGCTTCGAGGATGCAGTCGACCGGTGCCAGGCCGACATTTTTTACCGCTCCCAGACCGAAGCGGATCGCCGCGCCTTTGTCGGGGCGGTCCTCAATGGTGAAGTCATAACCCGAGGCGTTGATATCCGGCGGCAGCACCTCGATACCCATGCTGCGGCAGTCTGCCACGTAGAAAGCCACTTTTTCGGTCTCATTCTTGGAAGCCGAAAGCAGGGCGGTCATGTACTCAACCGGGTAATGCGCTTTCAGGTAGGCGGTCTGCACCGCGATGATACCGTAATCAGCTGCGTGGGATTTGTTGAAGCCGTAGCGCGCGAACTCTTCCCAGTCTTTGAAGATGATTTTGGCGGTTTCTTCGGGGATGCCGTTCTTTACGGCGCCCTTGATGAATTTTTCGCGGTGTTTCTCCAGTTTCTCGGTTTGTTTCTTGGCGATAACCTTGCGGAAATCATCCGACTCCGACATGGTGTAGCCAGCCAGCTCTACCGCCGCGCGCATGATCTGTTCCTGGTAGATCGTGATGCCGTAGGTTTCTTCCAGGATGGGCTGCAGGGCGGGGTGGCGGTAGGTGATCTCTTCCTCGCCGTGCATGCGGCGGATGTAGGAAGGTATAAACTCAAGCGGGCCAGGGCGGTAAAGAGCTACCATGGCGATAACATTTGCCAGGTTTTGCGGCTTCATCTGTACCAGGTAGCGGGTCATGCCGGTGCCTTCCAATTGAAAGACGCCCGCGGTGTGACCTTTGCCCAGGAACTCATAGGTCTCTGGGTCATCGATTGGGATATTGTCGAGCGTGTAGCGCTTGCCGGTGCGTTCAAAGATCAGATCGCAGGCGCGCTGCATAATGGTGAGGGTCGCCAGACCGAGGAAATCCACTTTAAGTAGCCCGAGTGAATCGACGATCGACATCTCGAACTGCGTGACCGTTTTGATCGGCGTCTCTTCGGCGTTGCTGGTCGGGCGGTGCAGCGGGATGTATTCCAGGATCGGTTTATCGGTGATGATCACGCCGGCAGCATGGGTCCCCGCGCTGCGCACCGAGCCTTCCATTTGCTCGGCAGTATCGATCAGTTCTTTCAGGTACGGCGCTTCGTTATAAAGTTCTTTCAGCTCGTGCACCTGCTCCAGGGCTTCGGAGATTGACACCGGCTTGCCGGGCACGTTGGGGATCAGTTTGCTGACCCGGTCGACTTCGTTGAGGGGAATATCCATCACCCGCCCGACATCGCGGATGGCGGCGCGTGCCCCCAGTGTGCCAAAGGTGATGATTTGCGCCACGCGGTCATCACCGTACTTATGAGCGCAGTATTCCATCATTTTAGAGCGCTGGTCATCCTGGAAATCCAGGTCAATATCGGGCATGGAGATGCGTCCGGGGTTCAGGAAGCGCTCGAAAATTAAGCCGTGATCCAGCGGCTCGACATTGGTGATCTCGAGGGTGTAAGCCACCATGGATCCGGCTGCTGAGCCGCGGGCGTTATACCAGATACCCTGTTCGCGCGCGTAGCGGCACAGGTCCCAAACAATGAGGAAGTAGGCATCAAAACCCATATCATGGATGACTCGCAGCTCATATTCCAGCCGTTCGCGCGCGGTGCGGTCATCGCGGCGGCTGCCGTAGCGGCGCTGCAATCCTACTTCGCAAAGTGAGCGCAGGTAGGATTGAGGCGTGTGACCTTCAGGCACCTCGAAGAGCGGCAGGTGGTATCCTTTGGTCGATAGGTCGACATTGACCCTTTCGGCAATCCACAGGGTGTTACTGAGTGCTTCAGGCACTTCCTTGAAGAGAGCGGCCATCTCATTCGGCGGGCGCAGGTAGTAGCTGTTGTCGGTCATGCGCATGCGGTTCGGATCGGTGATTAACGAACCGGTCTGGATGGCCAGCAGAATATCCTGGTAACGCGCGTCACCCGGGTTGACATAATGCACATCATTGGTGGCGACGTAACGAGCCTTATAGCGGGTTCCCAGGTCCAGCAGGGTCTTGTTGATGCTTTCCAGTTCTTTGATATCGTGCTGCTGCAGTTCCAGGAAATAGTTATCCGGCCCGAAAACATCGTAATACCAGTCAAGCTGCTGTCGGGCGGCATCCGCGCCACGCTCCACAATCAGGCGCGGAATTTCGGCTGCCATGCAGCCTGATGTGGCGATCAAGCCTTCAGAATGGGCTGCCAGGAACTCATGGTCGATGCGCGGGAAATAATAAAATCCCTCCAACTGGGCCGCGCTGGCGATTTGCAGCAGGTTGCGGTAGCCGGTGTCGTTCTCGGCCAGCAAAAGCAGGTGGGTGGAGGACTTATCCAGGCGCGGATCGCGGTCCCGCATGCCGCGGGCAGCCAGGTAAGCCTCGATACCGATGATCGGTTTCACCCCGGCAGCTCTGGCGGCGTTAAAAAACTCAATCACCCCGTACATGGTGCCATGGTCGGTGATGGCGACGGCTGGCATGTCCATTTCCTTAACCCGTTGAACCAGCTTCTTGATGTTTGAGAAGCCGTCCAGGAGCGAATATTGAGTATGGACGTGAAGATGTACAAAGGACATAGGCAGGGTGGTCCGCAGCCAGCAGGATTATCAAAATTATAGCATGGGGGTGAGGACGCCCGCCCACCGCGATGCTTAAAATATCCGACCGTTTTGGTTTTCTTAACGTTGCCAACCTTAATAAACGCCACGGGTGGGGTGGCTGCAGGCGGCTGCCGCCACCTGTGCCGGTACCTGGATCCTGCTCCGCGGGCAGGCGTGCTTGGAAAGGAAAGGATCTTTCACCTTGTACCTAGGTGTTCAGAGGCTGGCAGATCGTCGCTTGAGCGTAGGGTATGCTGCCGTGGGAATGCGGTAAAATAATGAAACCGGACACCTGCTGGAGCATGCCTGCAACCAAGCGTTTGATTATTTTGTTGATCGCTCTTCTTTTGGGGGTATTGACGCCATTTAACCAGACTGCCCGCGCCCAGTCTCAGCAGCGCTTGGAAGTTATAACCGTCAACAGTGAATCCTTTCCGCTCATGCGGGTGCAATTTGAGCTGTTCGATGCCAGCGGCAGATTTGTAACCAACCTGCGCGCCAATGATGTCTCTATCCGTGAGAACGATGATCTGCTGCGGCCATCAAACCTGGAACTGCTGCGACCAGGTGTGCAGTTCATTGTGGCGGTCAATCCGGCCCCGGAATTCACCAACCGTTATGCTGGTGTGTCGCGCTTCGAAGCTATTCACCAGACGCTGCTGGAGTGGGTGCAGGCGCAGCCTGAGGACAGCACAGACCAGTTCAGTCTGGCGACCAATACCGGTCTGCAGATCATCCACTCGCGCGGCCGTGACGAATGGCTGCAGGCCGTTGAAGGATTGCAAGGGATCGATCTGCTCCAGGAACGGCCGTCCCTGTTTTCACTCACTCGCGCGGTTGACCTGGCGACCGATCCCAACCCTGAAAGCGTGATGAAGCGGGTTATTCTCTTTATAACCCCTCTCATCCCGGATGCGAGCCTGGAAGGCTTGCCGAATCTGATCGACAGAGCCGTTCAGCAGGGGGTTACGGTTCATGTCTGGCTGGTTGGGTCTTCGGCCGCAGCCAGCAGCGCCCCACAGGCATTTGCCAGCCTGGAACGCCTCGCCTTTCAGAGCGGCGGCGACTTTTTTATTTTCTCTGGACCTGAGGGTTTCCCCGAGATCGAGGATTACCTGGACCCGGCCCGTTACGTATATCGGGCGCAGTACGAATCCCACATTACAAGCAGCGCGACGCATGTGATCGCGGTTGAGGTTCGGCGGAGCGACATTCAAATCCGATCCGCCGGCAAACCAGTTTATTTGAATGTCCTGCCTCCCAATCCGATATTCCTTGCACCTCAATCCATCATTGAACGAAAATGGGTGCAGGGAGAGAATCCGCGCGAATCCTTGCTGCTGCCAGAGAGTGTGCAGATGCGCATTGTGGTCGAGTACCCAGATGGAAAACCTCGCGCTCTTAAAGCCAGCCGCTTATATGTGGACGGCGTGCTGGTGGACCAGAATCAGGCAGAGCCTTTCGATGTGCTCGAATGGCAGATGGGTATTCTCCCGGCCGGTCGCTACGTATTAAAGGCTGAGGTCGAGGATGTGCTCGGGCTGCGCCAATCCAGTATCGATATGCCCGTTACACTTTCCGTAGAGGCTGTGCCGGAAAGCTGGTGGCAGACCGCCTTCAGCGGCGATCGCCCGCTGGCAATGATAGCCATTGTTGCAGCGGGGCTGTTCCTTTTATTTTCGGTTACCCTGGCAGGCCGCGGGGTGCTGCGGGCGGCGGTCAACCAGCGGGCGCAGGCTCGCGACCCCCTGACCCAGCCCGTCCCGGTCGCAAGAGAACGGATACGCAGGCCGCGTCCAAAAGCTCCACTGGAGCGCGCCACCTGGCCAAGGCAGGCGATGGCGGGTCTGTCATCAGCGCCCGCCTGGCTGGTGCGGATGACGGATGATAACGGTAACCTTACCACTGCCAGCCCGTCCGGAAATAACGGCGGGGCATCCGCCAGCGCCATCCCGCTGACAAGGCGGGAAATAACCCTGGGCAATGACGAACTGCGCGCGCATTACTGGCTGGATTCCCCTTCAGTCAGCCCGGTGCATGCCCGGATTGGGCAGACATCTGAAGGTGGCTTTCGTATTCAGGATGCAGGTTCGGTTACTGGCACCTGGGTGAATTACAGGCCTGTCCCGGCTTCGGGAACCGTACTGCAGCACGGCGATATCATTCACCTGGGTCGGGTGGTGTTTCGCTTCGAGCTGGCAAATCCTCCTGAGATCGTTCAGCCCAAAGTGCGAACCATCAAGGATTCGCTGCAATGAGACGCATCGAAAAGTCGCATCTGCCGGTTCAGGCTTATACGCATGCCGGCATGCGCGGAAAAAATAATGAAGACCGCTACGGCGTCAGTGCTTTTCAAATGGAGGGCGCTGGTCGGCCAAAAGTGCTGCTGGCTGTTCTGGCGGATGGCATTGGCGGGCATCGCGCTGGGGAAGTGGCTGCCGAAATGGCGGTGGATGTGATTTCCGCGGTGGTGGCCGATAAGGGCGGAAAGCTGCCGCCGCCCCAATTGCTTCAAAGCGCGATTCAGACTGCCGGACAGGCGATTTACAAGCAGGCGCGCAGCAACAACCATCAAGAGGGTATGGGCGCTACAACCGCGTGCGCTTTGATTGTTGGGCTGCGCCTTTACACCGCCTCGGTGGGCGATTCGCGTATTTATCTTTTGCGCGACGGCAGCCTGCGCCAGTTGACCACAGATCATACCTGGGTGCAGGAAGCCCTCGAGCGCGGCATCCTCAAGCCAGAAGAAACCCACAACCATCCGAATGCGCATGTAATCCGCCGCTTTCTCGGCTCACCTCAGCCGCCCGAGCCAGACCTGCGCTTGCGCCTGCGAAGGGATGAGGATGATGCCCAGGCGCTTGCCAATCAAGGGCTGCAATTGCGCGGAGGTGATATTATCCTGTTGTGCTCTGACGGCCTGACTGACCTGGTCCGTGACGAGGAGATTTCCTCCGCCTTGCTCAACCACCCCATCGACCATGCCGCGCAGGAGCTGATCAATCTGGCAAACAGCCGCGGAGGGCACGACAATATCACCCTGATTTTGATCCAGGTGCCGCGAAGGAGTGCGAAAAATATGGGCACCCTTCCTGCCTGGATTCGGGCAGGCTGCCTGACACTGGCGTTGGTGGTCCTGTTCTCAGCCGGTCTGGCTGTGGGGCTGCCGCAATGGCTGGGTCAGGAAACGCCCACCCCGACCGCCCAGCCCGCCACATTGGATGCGAGTGCCACGCAGCCGCTGCCATCGGCGGCCACGCCGCTGGCTTCTCCTGCCGGTACGGACCAACCCGGACCAATCCTCACCCTGCCCGCCAGGCAGGTGACACCAACCACATCGCCTTCGGGTAGCGAAGCAACGCTGACCCCCTGGCCGACCAATACCACAGGTCCATAAAATGACTCCATCGGCTTTCAACCAACTTCCTCCAGGGTATATCCTGCATACCAGCCTGTCATTGAAGAACCGCGGGTCTTTAATCGGGTTGAATATTGCCGGGATTGGGCTGATTATCTTCTTTGGCTGGCTGTTTACTGTTTTGGCCGTCAGGCTGCGCCCGGAGCTCACGGCGCAGCCGTTTTCGCTGACCTGGAACGGCGCCCAATTGGTAGTCACGATCTTGATCGCGGTCGCTATCATGTTTGTGGTACTGGTTTTACACGAGGCTGTGCACGGGCTGGGTTTCCTTCTGCTGGCAGGAGTGAAGCCAGTCTTCGCATTTAAAGGCTTTTACGCCTACGCAGCTGCGCCGGGTGTGTATATTTCCCGAAACCGGTACCTTTGGATCGGGATTGCGCCGCTGGTGGTCCTCAGCCTGGCAGCGCTGGGTTTATTGATGATCGTGCCGCCTGGGGCCATCCTGGCGGTGATTCTGGCGGCCGTAATGAACGGTTCCGGCGCGGTGGGTGACCTGTGGGTGGTGCTTGTCCTTTTAAGGCAGCCGGCGAAAGCGCTGGCTCTCGATCAGGGCGATCATATCGAGATTTATGTGCCCGCTCCTTGAACCCTGCGGTTAACCAGCCACACACCCAGTAGAATAATTGCGCCTCCGAATAATGTTGCCCAGGTGAGCGCTTCAGCCAGCACAATGCCTGCCACAATTACCGTTACCAGGGGCTCCAGGTAGAGGAAAGCGCCCACGCGCGCAGATGGCAGCGCCTGGAGCGCGTCATACCAAAAGACGTAGGCCAGCCCCGAACAGGCGATTCCCAGGAAGAGCACGGCAGTCCAGCCGTCGACCGTCAGGCGCTGCAGGTCAGCCAGCCCCGCCCCGCTTAAGAAAAACGGGGTTGTCAATAGCCAGCCAAAACCCATGACGAACAACATCATCAAGGCAGCAGGGTATCGAGAAAGGCCGCTGCGCGAAAGGGTTGAAAAGATTGCCCAATTGGGAGCGCTGATCAGGATCAGTAAATCGCCCGGTGTACCGAAGCGCCCCAGCGACAGCGCTTGTAAATCGCCGCGTGAGACGACCAGCAGAACCCCAACGGCCGCCAGCGCAATTCCACCTGTCCCCAGCCAGCCCAGCCTTTCCTTGAGGAACAGCCAGCCGAGCAGGGCCATAAAGACTGGCGTGCTGGCAACAATCCAGGCTGTGGTGGTAGCCTGGGCAGTTTGCAGCCCCGTGCTCTGCAGCCACTGGTGAAAGGTGATGCCCAGCGCACCCAGCAGGGCAAAATATGCCAGGTCGCGCACGCCCGGCAGGCGGAATTGACCGCGCTGCCCGACAGCGGCTGCCAGAATCAGCACCCCGATTCCAAAGCGGGTCCAAACGATGCTGAAGGGCAGGATGTCGCGCAGCGCGATTTTTGTGGCAATAAACGACGCGCCCCAAACGGCTACAGCGAAAAGGACTTTGAGGATGATGACCAGACCGGCGCGGTTCACTGGCTGCAAGCCTATCCGGCCTTAAGCCGCATCCTCGGATGGTGAGGTTCTGAAAAATGCCAGCGTGAGCAGAACCAGAGCGACCAGGAAAAGTACGCCGCCCGCTGTCGACCCATTGGTGAGCAAGGGAACGGCGAAAACGTATCCTAATACACCCAATATGCAGGCGAAACCATTCAAAGCCAGGAAAAAGCCGCCGCTGCGAAAAAGCCCGCCCTTTTTGGACAGCGCCAGCCCGAAAATAATGGAGGGGATACCCAGCACGGCGTAAGCCAGCGCGTTCAACACGGCTGCGAGCGAACCGGGCCAGACGTGCACGCTGACAGCCAGAAGGGCTTTTCCGACAGCCGAGCCGCCCGAAGACAGCACCAATGGCATCAGAGCAGGCACCAGTGTAACCTGCGAAACATAGACAACCAGATTCAGTACCGCGTAGACGGGGATAAAGATCAGCGCGACCAGCCTGGAAGGCTGATCCGCCAGCGGCTGAGTGTGGTGGAAAAGCAGCACGTAAAAGGCCGCCACGAAGATGGTGAGGAGGGCGGCGTTGATATAGCCGGGATAATGGCTCCAATGCGGATGGGCGATGGACAGAATCATGTGGTCAAGATCGGCAAAAGGCCCGCTGGCGAGCGTTCCAGTGATCATCAGTACCAGCCAGATAAGGGTAAGAAGCAGGGTGATCAGTGCGACGGTAGCAATGGGCTGCGGTTTCATGTGTATTCCTCTCCCGAAGGTAAAAGTTATAAAATGAGTCGGCAGGATAAGGCTATTATAAGTGGCGCGCTTGGAATTTAATCGAATTTTTGCTCAATTTTGATTAATTAATAGAAAATTTGTTTAATAAAGTGCTTGACACAGAACGTTTGTTCGTGTATTATATGAATATCAGTGGAAAAAACCCAGAACAAATTTCCGCATCCCGCTTTTGACCGGGAAAGGAGTTACAAGATGATGGCGAGACGCAGCGAAGGTTTGAGCGAACGGCATAAAAAAATCCTGGCTTTCCTGGTGCAATTCCAGGAGAGCAACGGCTACTCGCCGTCCATCCGCGAAATCGGGGACAGCATCGCTGTAAAATCCACCTCGCTGGTGGATTATTACCTTAACCAGTTGGAGGAGATGGGCTACATTTCGCGCGATAACCGCGTTTCCCGCTCGATTCGCGTGCTTAAACCATTGCAGAGCGCGGCTTCCCGCATGGCTGGCGCTGTGCGCAAAGCCGGCGACCGCCTAGAAGAGCTGGTCAGCATCCGCAAATTGGGACGCATTGTGGCCGGTGAACCGATCCCGGTACCAGCTTCCGATCTGAACTATTTTGGCCCTGAAGACGGTGTCGACATTGCCCGCAGCCTGCTGCCAGCCCGCGAGAAACCTGAAGACCTTTTCGCGTTGGAAGTGCAGGGAGAATCTATGATCGATGCCATGATCAACGATGGCGACATCGTCATCATGAAAACCGCCCAGGAAGCCAACAATGGCGAAATGGTGGCAGTCTGGCTGGATGACCGCGATGAAACCACCTTGAAATACTTCTACAAAGAGAAAAACGGCATCCGTTTACAGCCCGCTAACCCAACCATGCAGCCCATTTACATCGATAATCCGCAGAATCTGCGCATCATGGGTAAAGTTGTCATGGTCATCCGCCAGGTGAAGTCGGTAGCAATGTAACAGTTATTCCGGTTTAACCAAAAAGAAGCGGGTATCAACACCCGCTTCTTTTTTACCTCGTGGTTGATCTCAGGCTACTTCGACAACCGCGCCGGCAGCTTCGAGTTTGGACTTGGCGTCATTGGCAGCTTCTTTGCCGACACCGGTCAGGACCTTCGAACCAGCAGTTTCTGCCATGTTCTTGGCTTCCACCAGACCCAGGCTGGTGAGCTGGCGGATGACTTTGATGGTCTCGATCTTCTTGGGACCGGCATCCTTAAGGATGACATCGAATTCGGTCTTTTCTTCAACCGGTTCAGCGGCGGCGGCTGCCACAGGCGCGGCCGCTACAGCGGCGACAGGTGCGGCTGCGGAAACGCCCCACTTCTCTTCCAGCATTTTCACCAATTCAGCAGCTTCGAGCACCGAAAGCTTGCCGAGTTCTTCAACCAGTTTTTCCAGGTTAGCCATTTCTTATTTCTCCTTAGTACGGTAATCCGTTGTGTGTTTTTGAATTCAAATTTCCAGGTATTCCTGCCTGCCATGCCGCGGCATTGTTCAGGCAGGTGGATCAACGATCAGGCAGCAGCAGGTTCGGCTGCTTTTTCGGAGTACGCTTTGAGGACAGCCGCGAGACTGCGCGCTGGCTCGGCCAGAGTGCGCACCAGCTTGGATGCAGGCGCTGTCAGCGTGCCGAGCAGCATGGAGCGCATGACGGGCAGCGGCGGCAGGTCAGCTAGGGCTTTCACCTGGGCGGCGTCGAGCAGTTGTTTGTCCAGGTAACCGCCTTTGATGGCAAAAATTTCCGATTTAACCGTGGCGTCACTGAACACTTTGGCGACGGCGGGGGCATCGCTGAAGGCGAAACCAACCATGGTCAGGCCGTCTAGAAGCTCTTTGTTTGCGATTCCGACCTCATCAAAAGCAAGGCGCATGAGGGTGTTTTTCACCACGTGAACCTCGCCGCCGGCGTCTCGAACCTTGGCGCGCAGGGCATCGATGTCTTTCATGCTCATGTTTTTATAACTGAGCATGAACAATCCCTGGCTCTGGTTGATCCACTCGGCATATTGGGCTACGAGCTTGTTCTTGTGCTGCTTTGTAAAGGCCAATGCAGTATTCCTCCTTTCTTAAAGAATTGGTGCAATAAAAAAGTCTTTGCCTTGATTACGCCGGGCAAAGACTTTTCGCAGCCGCCTGCAAGACGGCCAATGATTTTGCGGGAAAGTCTTCACCTCGGCGGGAGATTAAGCCTGTTCAGGCGCCAGCTTTCACTGGTGAAGGCAGGTTGATATTGTAACCGATTTTAGTCTCGGACTACTCCTTTACGGCCATGTTTTGTGCCTGCAGGGTATCCACTTTGATGCCGGGGCCCATGGTGGTGGTAACGGTCACTTTGCGAATATAGGAACCTTTCGCGGCTGCAGGTTTGGCTTTTTTGATGGCATCCATCAAGGCGGCCATATTGTTATACAGGTGATCCTTCTCGAAGGAAACCTTGCCGATGGGCACGTGAATATTGGCGGTTTTATCCAGGCGGAACTCAACGCGTCCGGCTTTGGCTTCCTGAATAACGCGCGGCAAATCTTCGGCGGGGACAACGGTTCCCGCTTTCGGGTTGGGCATCAGACCGCGCGGTCCTAGGACGCGGCCCAGACGGCCGGCTTTGCTCATCATATCAGGTGTGGCGATGGCTACATCAAAATCGGTGAAACCAGCCTGAATTTTGGCGATCCACTCATCGTCATCGGCGATATAGTCGGCGCCGCCTTCTTTCGCTTTTTCTACGCCTTCAGCCTGCGCAAAAACAAGCACGCGCACCGTTTTGCCCAGCCCATGGGGCAGGACGACCACGTCGCGTACCTGCTGGTCAGCCTGGCGCGGGTCCAGACCCATGCGCAGGTGAACCTCAACGGTTGAATCGAATTTTGTGGTCGAAGTCTCTTTGGCCAGGGCAAGCGCTTCTTCGGGCGAGTAAACCTTACCCGGGTCGACTTTGGCGCTGGCGGCCAGGTATTTCTTTCCGTGCTTTGCCATTGATTCTCCTTTGTGGTATTAGCGGGCAGCCTGGCTGCCCTCCCACAGTTTTACTCTACAATTTGAATACCCATATTGCGGGCAGTGCCCTCGATCTGGCGCATGGCATCTTCGATGTCCACGGCGTTCATATCCTTGAATTTGATCTCAGCGATCTCGCGTACCTGCGAGCGCGTTACCTTGCCTACCTTGGTGCGGTTGGGGGTGTTGGACCCTTTTTCCACCCCGGCAGCCTTCTTAAGCAATACCGAAGCAGGCGGCGATTTAAGGATGAAAGTGAACGAACCGTCTGTGTAGACGCTGATTTCTGCAGGCAGCACTTCGCCAGCGCGGTTCTGCGTGCGGGCGTTGTATTCCTTGCAGAATGCCATGATGTTGATACCGTGCCCGGCTAGGGCGGGGCCAACAGGGGGCGCCGGGTTTGCTTTCCCGGCTACCAGGTGTAACCGAACAACTGCTTTTAATTTCTTTGCCACTTTTTCAACTCCTTCGTGGTAATAACGGGTGGTTTGGGGAGCACCCTCCCACAAACTAGAACCTCATCGCTGAGGGTTCTTTCAATAATTGATTATGCTTTCTCCACCTGCAGAAAATCCAGTTCTACCGGGGTTTCGCGGCCGAAGAAGTTCACCATAACGCGGACTTTGTTGCGTTCCTGGTCGATTTCAGCCACCGTGCCGCGAAAATCATTGAACGGGCCGTCGACAATTCGAACACGCTCGCCAACTTTAAAGGATACCTTGACATGCGGCGCTTCGGCTTCCATGCGGCGCAGAATGGTCGAGACTTCTTCTGGCCGCAGCGGAGTGGGCTGGGTACCCATGCCCACGAAGCCGGTGACGCCGGGTGTGTTTCGGACGACGTACCAAGATTCCTCGGTCATGATCATATTGACCAGAACGTAACCGGGAAAAACGTGGCGTTCTACCGTGCGGCGCTTGCCGTCTTTAACCTCGATCTCCTCCTGGGTGGGGATGACCACATCGAAAATCTTGTCCTTCATGCCCATAGATTCGATGCGCTGTTCGAGGTTGTGGCGGACTTTATTTTCGTAGCCCGAATAGCAATGGATAACATACCAGGCCCGCTGGTCTTCGCTGCCCGGCTCAAAATGCGGGACTTCATCATCGGCGGCGGATTGGCTGCCCTGGCGAGGTGCGCGGATATCCCCACTCGCAGGTTCAACCTTTGGCATGGGGGGGAGGTTTTCTTCGTCCTCGTTTTCCACGGGCTCTTGATATGCATCCATCATTACACGTGCTCCTTGTCAGGCAGCTGGTTGCGGGGAATTACCCCAGCACCAGGCCGATCAACGCCGAGAAGACAAAGTCCAGCAGGCCGAGCAGGACGCTCATCAGGAACATGACCACCAAAACGATCTTGGTCAGGCGCCAGGCTTCGGGCGGCGTTGGCCACGAAACCTTGCGCAGCTCGCCAATGGTCTCGCGCCAGAAGCGCGCGATCTTTCCCGGCTGCTTGGGCTTGTCCGTTTGTTTCGACTTTACGGTTTTTTCTGCCACGCATTACTCCTTGATTTCAGGCTAAAACGCCGCCCCCTTGTGGGCAGACGGCGTCGCCTGGAGTGAGGCAGGCCAGGCAGGAGTCGAACCCACAACCCCCGGTTTTGGAGACCGGTGCTCTGCCAATTGAGCTACTGGCCTAAGTAGGGTCGAGGGCTTGCACAAGGTCAGGCCCTCAACCCGATTATACCTTACTTGGTCTCGCGGTGCGGAGTGTGTTTCCGGCAGCGCTTGCAGTATTTGCTCAGTTCCAGACGCCCGGGGTCGTTGCGGCGGTTCTTCTCTGAGGTATAGTTCCGTTCTTTGCACTCAGAGCATGCCAGAGTGATAACGGGGCGGATGTCTTTCTTTTTCGATGCCATGCTTAAACCTGTGACCTTTTAGCAGGTCAACACTCCTGTTACTCTAGAATTTCGGTGATGACGCCAGCGCCGACGGTCAGGCCGCCTTCGCGGATGGCGAATTTGGAACCCTGCTCGAGCGCCACGGGCA